>Ga0247841_10001776_pt1 | contig 45892 bp, 37 predicted proteins | sample LaCruzMarch2015__2_FD_192410 | JGI IMG/M metagenome (GOLD analysis project Ga0247841, IMG submission 192410) | Freshwater microbial communities from meromictic Lake La Cruz, Castile-La Mancha, Spain - LaCruzMarch2015_18m | ecosystem: Environmental > Aquatic > Freshwater > Lake | place: Spain... | reverse complement strand
TACCGCTATAGCCAATTCGAAGTTGTTGCTGGCCGCCGTGAACGAAAGAGTGGCGCTCTTCGCGTAATTTGCGCCAGTCTTCTTAGCCATCCAGAAGCTAAGAAGAAACATTACGACAAAATAGATCAGCAGCGGGATTGCGATCCGGACCACGTCCAACGGAATCTGCACGATTAGATTGCCCTTGAGGCTGAACATCACCACGATGGTGAAAAGCAAGGCAATCAATGTGATCGGGCTGATCTTGGGAATGAAGACGCTGTGATACCAAACCTTGCCTTTGGCTTTGACTATTACGGGGGGCATTTTATAGTGAATTGGCTCAAGCCGCATAAGCGACCTTTGGAGCTTTGAAGAATCGTTGTACGATGTCAGGTCGTTTCTGTGTAACGAGCAAGTAGAAGCGCATATTCTGAACCAACTCGACCTTTGTTCGTGGACGATGACTCTTTGAAGCATTGCTCTTGACGTCGTTGTTCAGCATTTCGTCTGGGTTGAGTTCCGGACTGTAAGGTGGAAGGTAGAAAATGGCGATCTGCTCTTTGTGCTTTTCCAGCCATCGCTTCACCTTACCGCAACGATGCACTGAATGATTGTCCACAATCAAATAGACTTTCTGATCTACCGAACCGATCAGACGGCGTAGAAAGACGATGAAAACATCCGCCGTGAAACGCTTTATATAGACCATAAAACGCATCGTTCCCCGATTGGTGATGGTCGAGATCATATTACTGCTGAAGCGTTGTCCAGAGGTTGTGATAACCGGTGTCTTACCCTTTAGTCCCCAAGTTGTACCAGTCTGATGGTCATTGCGAATGCCCATTTCATCGCCCCAATGAATCTCAGCCTGGTCTGTTTGAGCGGCCGCTTTGATCTGAGGGTACTCGGTTTCAAGCCAGTGTCGAACGGCTTCTGGATTCTGCTCCAAGGCACGCTTGGCTGGCTTTTGGGGTGTGAAGCCCCAACGCTTAAGGTAACGACCAGCAGTCCAGCGTGAGATACCGATTCCAAAGCGCTCTTTAATCAATTGTGCCACTGCATCGCGGGTCCAAAGTACCCATGGAAGTTTAATCTGATCCGGGCAGTGATCGGTGATGGTTTGCACGGTTTGGGCTGCTTGCCAAGGCTCAAGTTGCGTCTTCTTGTGACGACCTCGCTTGAGTGGAGTAAGCGCTTTTTCACCGACTTGATGGTAGAGTTTCATCCACTTGGTGATGGCGGCCTGTGAGACGCCGAATGTGGCGGCAACCTCTTTCTGTGGTCGTCCGTCAAGCACAGCTTGCACAGCCCGTCGTCTCAGAGCTTCTTGGGCTGCAGGGGGGAGTGATCTTGCATCTTGTTTGTCCATAGCAACAATATACGAAAATCCTTGACTAAATCATACTATAATCTGCACTGGTTAATAACACGAAGCGAGTCATTATTCCAGCAAGGAACGGGATGCCGAGATAGATGAACACACTTTTAGCGATTTGGCTAATCCCGACATTGACCACACTGCCCTTAAGACCGAACAACGGCGGGAGAAGCGTGATAAAGACCCATGCATAAATGCTGAAGAAGAGTACCTGAAAAATGCTATTGAAGGCGACCAGTCCAGCGCAGTATTCCGTGTCACCCTTAGCAAGATCGTTCCACACAATCACCATGGCGATACAGCGAGCGAGACCAATCATGATCAAACCAATCATGTATTCTGGCCGATCTTGCAGAAGCGTGATCGCTATGACGAACATCAGGATCGGTCCCACGACCCAGTTCTGAACCAGCGATAGACTAAGAATCTTCCAATCCCGGAAGACATCTCCTAATTCCTCATAGCGGACCTTGGCGAGAGGCGGGTACATCATTAGAATCAAGCCGATGGCGATCGGAATGTTGGTTGTGCCAACTTGAAATCTATTGACAAACGATTCTGTTCCGTGAATCAAATACCCGGTAGCAACTCCCACAGCCATTGCAAGGAAGATCCAGAGAGTTAAGAACCGATCCAAGAAAGAAAGTCTCTTGATGACGCTCTGCTCCATGAGTCGCACTCCTGCGTTCAGATTGTGATCAGGAAATAGAAGCCTGCTGCCAGTAAAATCGATCCTGACACCCACCGTATAATTGATTCAGCTCCCTTGGCTGCGAGGCTTACCTTGCTCAGCGAAACGCCCAGCAAAACGGCTCCCAACGGTATACTGAAACCAATGGCGAACATTGCCAGCATAAGTATCGCCCAGAAGACTTTCCCTTGCAGGATCGCTGCGCCGATCACTATGAAGATTCCGGGATTACAGGGGAGAGAACTGGCAGCGACGATGCCGCCGAGAACAAGCCCTGCCAGCGCTTCGCCGAAATTTCCGATCCTACTGGCAATACCCCCGAACTTTCCCAGAGATAGTTTGAAAGGCAGGAGATTCAGCGCGGCCAAACCAAGAATCACCGCGACTACTCCTGCGAATACCTTCCAGTACTTCCCCAGACTGCTCTGTGCAAATTGGCCGACAAACCCAGCGATTCCACCAATAATCATCAAGGCGAGAATCATTCCCAAGGTGAAGAATATCGCCGATTTAACGGCTGCCTTACGGTTATCACTCGCCTGTGAGCCGGAATAGCCGACCAAGATTCCCAAGGCCGGTATGGTGCAGCACACGCAGGTTGTGGCGCTCACAAATCCGAAGATCAAAGCGAATAGTAGCCCCAACGGTTGTGAGGCTACTTGCTGAAGCATCCCAGTCACGCTTTCGAGCACGAGCGCCTCTTATGACTTACTTACAACTTGGTGAGGATGCTCCGCAACTCGATGGATCGCAGCTATCAAAGGTTGAAGCACACATATTAGGATTAGTCCTCTTCGAGGCGTCTGGATTCCGGTTCAACGCCTCATAAGTAAGGATGCTCACAGCATAAGCAAGGATGCTCACAGCAGCCAATAGTATGAACAAACCTGCGATGAACTTTCTTGATTGTTGACGCGGTAATGCAGCACAATTGCATTCTGGACTGCCTTCCGCAATATCTGCATCCACTGGGGAGCGTGCATCGAGTAGTTCGAAAACTTCTGTTACTTTATCCTGCGCTTCGCCGGTGATTCCGGTAATAGCCATCAGTTCGACCCGGGATGGATAGACACACCGGCTGACTATCGAGCCGTCGAGTACGACCAAAGGAAGGCAGGCGTTTCCCTCATGCTTCAATGCCTCCTTTACAACCTGCTCATGTACAAACTCAGCAGGATGTGAAGAGAGGTTAAATCGTTCAATCTCAACCCCTTGCTTCTTCAGCCATTCAAGGTCGGTGGAAAATCTCACCAATTCGGGATCGACATTAGGGCTGCAGAATCCGCTCGAACACATCGGCGGGTCGTACACTTTCAGTTTTGAAAGTTTCATTTTGGGTTCCTCGCTACTATGTAAATAGTCGATGGCAAAGGCTCTCGACTGGGTGTTTCCGGGACACAGCTATCCCGGTAGGCGCTTCCAAGGGTTATCCATATTTCCACACCAATTCGATTTCATTATTAAGCGAACCGTTGAGGTGTGGAAATGTGGGTAACCCGACTTGCGATCAAGATCACTTGCTTAAGGAAAGTAGCTTCCTTTCAAACGTGATGCGAGCATTGGGCAAACTTAGTTCGACCCCTTCGATGAAAGCGGGCGACATATCGCAACAGACTTCCCGGACGCCGTCTGGATCGCCGTTATGATCGTGGAAGTCGTTGCTGAACTTGCCGATAACCTCGCTGCCCTTTCCTTCGGTCACGAAGATCACCTTAGACCGGTCGAGGTCGGCGACAATCGAAACGTACTTATGACCGCGCTTGCGTGACGTTTCGTCCACTCCGATGCGGTGAACGTCAAGGTGGTCTTCGTGCTTGCGTGCTTCAGCCACGTAGTGATCCACGACCCGCCAGATAAGGGTATCGTGTTCGCCAAGCAAACTTCTAATCAAGAGTATATGAACTACACTTGAGATCTAATCTCTTGTGGTTCGCTTACTCGCGCTAATATAGAGTTAGTCGTCTCTCAAATGTCTCTTTTATCGTCACCCTCTGAATTATTTAGAATGTAAGTAAAAGAAGCTGCTGTTGGTAAACTACAATAGATCACCTGAAGAACGGAAACCTCAACTAGAGAGCTAAAAGCGGCGTGTTATAGTCCATTCCACCCATTTTCTTTTCTCCCTCTCTTGATGAGTCGAATTTGGCTCTGACTTCCGGTCTCATTTTATTCGTCAACTATCTACCATCCCTGCATTTTAATCGATTTATTGTGAACAGTTTCTAATATCTGGACAAATAGAGAAGACGGCACTGGACCTAAATCCAATGCCGTCTTTGCGTTGTGCAATAGGATAAGAGAGCATTATCTTATCGCACGATGTTGGTTATAACTACCGTTGTTTCAAATGTAAACCTTCAAATACGCTTACTTTATCAGCATCACCTTGCAGACATCGCTGAAGCTTGGTGTTTCCAGCTTCACCAGATAGACGGCCGAATTGAAGCCTTCGGCACTCCATACCGCAGTGTGAACGCCAGCGTGAAGCTCACCCGAAACAAGGGTAGCAATCTCACGTCCTGCTACATCGAACACACGGATCGTTACTCGTGATGCTTCCGGCAAGCCAAACGCAATCTTCGTCACTGCGTTAAAAGGATTCGGGAAGTTCTGACCGAGGTAGAACGCATCCGGCAGAGCGACTGCAGCAGCTGCATCAGCAGCGGTGAAGCCGTCAGTCTCGTAAACGAGGCCTGCCATACGAAGATCTACCACTGCGTCCTTGTCAGCATCCCACAACTTCAGGGTGAAGGCTTCGCCATTCTGGAGACCATCAACAGCTTCGGTAGAAGCATCATCTCCCCAGACTGCTAAGCCGACCATGCCGTCAGTCACACGACCAACGCCGACCAAACGACCGCTTGTGCTGAACGCTGCAACCTGATCGTCAGCCGCGAGTTCAATCCCGCTGATTCCAGTCACCAATACGCTCATGTTCGCGCCGGTCATTGCCGGTTCCACCCAATGACCAACAACTGAAGCATTCGACTTGCCGACTTCGATAGTTGCAGCGCCCTGCTGAGCTGCCGGGTAGTTGAGGGTTACCGCTGCATTCACGTTGATCTGGTAGCCACGACCTTCACGCCATGGATCCATGTTCGAGAAGTTATTGCGCGGTACAGCGAAGTCACCGGAGCCGTCCTTCGCCAGAATCACGTTATTCAAGATCGGTGAGAACGCGTTGAACGTACCGCTAGCGCAGGACAACTGATAGGTCGGGAAGTAGGCGATCATGTTCCAGCCTGCCGCAATCGGCACATCGGCTTGAGCATCGATCTGAGTACCAGTCCAACGGCCTTCAATTGCCTGATCCATGCGAACTTGATAACCTTGAGTCACATCCCAGAACCGGATACCGTTGTAGTCTCTATTCGCAGGAGAATAGAAGTCACCACGCTCGTTCTTCATCAGGATTACATGGTGATGGTTGGCATCCACTCTGAACTGCGCCATCATCTGACGGATGTCAGGCCCGTTGGCGTTGTTCATTTCTTCCGGTGGGGTGATGTTGATCGAGATAAGGTTCCAACCAAAATTAAACGGAACTACGCAGGTATAATCGGCTGTGTAAGCCAATGACAACAGAGTGTAACCGCCATCTGCCCATTCAAGTGTGCCTTCTGCGACTGTAGCGCGAACATCGTACTCGACGTTTGCTTGGCTATCCCAAGCCTTGAAGGACATCTGATCGCCAGCTACAAACTGGTTCGGAGCCATATCGGCATCAGCACCCCAAACTGCGATTCCAAGGTCTTCGCCATCAATCCAAACTCCAGCACCCGAAAGGACGTGGTTCGGTGTGAATACACCGATTTCCCAACCGGTTGAGGCTGGTGTCTCTTCGACTGTTACACTTGTAATTTGGAGACTATGGTTTGCATCAGTCTCGGTGAAATCGGTGAAGTGCATTGGCCAGATGCCAACATGCATTGTTACAGGGAAATCAACTACGGGACATTCGGGATCATTTGACTGAAAATGTAAGTCAGCCTCATAATCGCCGTTCGGCGCATCCGATGCATCCAACGTAACCGTTAAATCCTGCCGAGCTCCATTTTCAATCTCAAACTCGTCCAGATCGTAAGACAACCAGTATATCTCCTCTAGATCGTCACGTGTCGGACCGCCCGTAGGATCAGGTTTTACTTTGCAATTTTCATTCACTTTGCGCAGTTGGCGAACGCCTCGGTTCTGGTCGTTCGCATCCCTCCCCGGTTCACTTATAATCTCGTGAGTTACAGTGACACGCAACGGCGATTCGCCATCATTGAAGATTGTGATCGGATAATCCTCGACCCCACCGGTATTGAGTCTCTCCTCTATAATATTCGGTTCAATTCGAACTTCAGGAGGCAGTAGTGCACAAGCATGAACCGGAATCGCATACTCAGGATTGTCAGGATCGTTGGACTCGATTATCATTGTCCCATTGAAGACGCCCGAATCGTCTGCACCAGTTATGAAGGTCGCTGTTACCTCAATAGTCTCGCCAACACTGATAAACAGTTCCCTAGGATTAGCGATGAAACGGTTGTTATCACAGTAGATGTCCGAAATTACAAGATCATCAGTGCCGTTATTGGATATCTCGATGGCAACATCGTAGCGATATCCAGCAAAGACATCGGAGAACCAACCCGCGTTCCAGTCAAGGACTGGATTATCAGGATTCCAACCAAGATTTTCTAACCAGGCGACTTGTATATCGGGCACACATTCAACAGAGATTCTAACCGTGAACACACCTGCAAGACGAGCATGACCTAAGGGGGTAAATGCTATGTCGGCTTCGTAAAAACCTTCAACCAGGCCATTGCCGTCGATTGTAACTATAACCTCCTGCTCGCCGCCGTCGGCTTCTACCACGAACTCATCGGGATTGCACAATAACCACTCGCCTGGATCGCGAGAAGGAATTGCGGTATCGTTACCGGTTTCATTCATACCGCGCAATTGGCGAACTTCACGCTCCTGGTCGTTCGCATCCCGCCCTGGCTCATTGATGATCTCATAAGTCGCGTTTATCTGCACCCGCGTTCCACCGTCATTGAAGACACTGATTGGATATTCCGCCACAGCGCCGGTCAAGATATCATCCTCAATCATATTCGGATCGATTCGTATATAAGGAGGTAGCGTTGCAGAAGCATGAACTGGAATTGAATACTCTGGATTGTCCGGATCATTAGACTCGATAACCATCGTGCTATTGAATTCACCCGGATCGTCAACAGCAGTCAAAAATGTTACAATTACCTCGGCACTCTCGCCTGCACCGAGTACCAGTTCGGCAGGATCAGCGGTAAAACGGTTGTTATCACAGTAGATGTCAGAAATTACAAGATCATCCACGCCAGTGTTGGTAATCTCGACAGGAACATCGTAGGATTCTCCGGTGAAAACGTAGGGAAAACAACCCAAGTTCCAGTCAAGAACCGAATTAGGCGGATCATCAGGATTCCAACCCATATCTTCTGACCAAGCAACTTGCATGATTTCGAATGAGGGTCTTATAATGATTACGGTTGGTCGAAAGGCTTGGAAGCTTAAATTTCCTTCCACAACATCGACAATCCTTACTTCAACTTCCCGATCCTGATTTGCAATCCAGTAAACGAGCCTGAATTCCTCACCCAGACGCAATCCATCTCTTTCATCCGTCATGGGATTATCACCAAAAAGACAAATACCGCATTGTCGATTTTCTACTGTCCCGACTCCTGCGATCACTCCCTCGAGACTAAATGCACAAAGCATATCACCATCCATTACATCATCGCCTTGGATTTCATTAATCAAGAGAGGCTGCATGTTTTTTGATAAGGGACGGATTTGCCAGTGATTGCCATTAAGTGGATGCCAGAGATCTTCCCCGGCCTGATCTTCGGCTGGATAACGTAAGCCGACTGCCTCAGAAGCCTTGACGATATACCCGCGCCCCTCTCGCCAAGGCGACGGACAGAAGCCAACTAAACAGCCCAGTATCGGTTGGATGGGTATTCCACCACCGAGACGAAGCGACACCGTACAAACCAGGAGTTTTCAAATGCACACGAATGACACCGCCCTTCCTACGATCCGTGAGAATTTCGATCAAGAGCGCCCAGCGTTAGAATGCGTAACCGCCGATACGAACGAAGCTCTCTCGACTGAGGCTCAGGCAGCAGTTGATGTACAATCAGACTCAACGCTGGCATTGAGTTATCTAGAGACCCAATCGATACGTTCAGTCGAAACGATTCAAGAATCGAACAGCCCCAGGTCAATCGGCCAAACCTCAGCAGTCTACGGTGACGAACCGGAAGTATCTGAACACTACTTTATTCTGATAAGCCTGATTGCCAGGTTCTGCGTTGCCTTGTCTGATACGATTACCGTTCTAGCAGTGAAGATACTCCAGCGGCTCCACCCGATGGTTCCGACCACGATGCTCGCACACCTTTTCGCAGCAGTTAAAGGCGGATGGTCGGAATGTGAAGTGTATAAGCTCGGCGATGCACTGACCGAACACTTCTCAATAAAGTGGATTGAGCGCCAAGAAGATTTCAAGAATATTTTTGGCGACCTACAAACCTTGAATCAGCTGACCATTGCGAAGTACCCCCAAGATCGCGAATCTGCAGCGGCCGGTACTTCACTTCTCTCGAGGTTGTTCGGGCTGGAGTTAACCCAGTTCGTTCGGTTTGGGAACGATCCGCTTCAGTATCTGATGCGGTTCCCATCTGATCGCTCAATTACTTTGAGCCATAGGGAATTGACTACAGCTGTTCTACTCCAGACGAGAATCGCCAACAGCGTAGGCATCACCATTCCCAAGTTCGAGTCGGATGAATGGGCGATGGTCACAAAACTACTTCTTTTCGGGTGCGAATGGCGTGATGTGGCAGATGAGGAAACAGATCGGGGTGAGACCATCGAGTGGATTCGCGAGTACTTGGATTCACGGAATATCAATACAGTCGAAACAAGTGATCAATTCGCCGATTGCGTTCAGAAGAGGGGAGCTTTCAGCCGCAACGGTGTCATATACTTCTTCCTCATGCCTTTCAAGACTTGGCTCGAGGTCAAGAAGAGGGTTAATCTCGGTCGAAAAGACTTGGGGAAACGACTGCGTGAAGCTGGCATTGAGTACAAGCCACTCCCAACTGTTACCGACGGTGGAAAACCTTCCACTATATCTGCTTGGGGTATCCGGTTGTAATTACTTGTGGGTCATGGCCGCCATGACGAGCGCTGGTAATCGGCACGAACTTTCTTCGCTCCGGTTACCAGCAGACCGGAACGATCGGTCAATACCTACTTGCAAGTCAAGAGGTTAGATGACTTCGGACTAATATTGCTTAAAACTACTGCTACTTCGTGCCCGGTACTCCGAGTAGCCATTTAGCGATTATTTTCACGGGGCAAAAATCCCCCCGAAAATGGCTAAATATCTGTTGATCGGCCTCAAATCAAGGAGATGGAATCGATGCTACTTTCAGAGATTCAAGATAACGAGCGATGGATTATCGGCCCTACAGGATCGGGAAAGACTACGCTGCTTGTCAACCGCGGACAAGAACTGATTGAGCAGTTCGGCGCTGATACTGTGATAACACTCGGAAAATCGCGTTGTGCAACCCTAAGTCTCGATAATCCTTGGGCGCAATATCGTTCACTTTATAAAGTATGCACCGAGGTATATTGGGAGAAGTTGGGAAGAAAGCCGCAAGTGCAGAAGTACTTCTACGAACTCTGGAATGCATCTTTCCCTTCATGGAAACTCTCACATCCGACTGGCTCGGCTCTTACAGTCTGGCCTGCACCATCAAAGGAATTTTTAGGCGATGTGCTCATGAAGAAAATCGAGAAACTCCGTCATGAGCTAACTCCTGCTAACGAATGGCTTCCTGAGGAAAAGAGATTTTTCGAAGCCTATGTGGAAATCAAAGAGCAAGTTGATGAGTACAATTTCACCGACTTGCTCGAGAAAGCCCTCGCAGATATTGAGTATCTACCTGACCCGCCTGCCTACATTTTAGCCGACGATGTACAGGAATGGAGCCCACTTGAATTTACCGTGTTACGAAAATTGGCGGTAAAAGCAGATCTTTGCCATCTGGCGTGCAACCCCAATATTGCAGTTCACTACTCGATTTATCAGCCGATGTTCTCGGCAGATAATATCAATAAGTTCAAGCAGAACATTTTGCTTCTGAACGAATCATTTATTCACAGCATGTCAGTGTGTCATACGGCAAATACACTGATGTCTCGGTCCCGCCAGAAACTCGATGTCGAGTTGGTCTCTAATATTAATATCGGCAGCACCCGAAGGCTGAAGGCGGGGTATAAGGAACCAGCAATGATCGTTGATGAGGTTGAAGCTTGCATCGCCGCTTGCCAATCGATCATGATCCTCGCCGCAAGTTCCCACTTCTTGAGCCCGATTATCGGCGAGTTGAGGGAGCGCGGAATAATATTCCATAATCCTGCCGCTTCAAAGATTCAAGCTTGGAATCCGTTGACACAGGGCGCAGTTCAGGCTATTCTCGCATTCCTGAGGCCGAGTAGAATTTTTGGAATCGGACTGGGCGAGTCGTGGGAAATTGAGGATGTCTATCGCTTCGCCCGAATATTCGAGATCGAAATTGAGCACTCTGCCTCGAGTCGCCAAAGACTATTCGATATACTGAGGAGCAGAGCTTATCCCGAAGATGTCTTGCCACGACTGAAACATGTCATTCCCATCGGTGAGGAATTCATTTCAGCCGCCTTAAATGGGGACTTAGAGTTCGTTCGGGATAGAGTCATCGCTAAAGCTCAGAGCGCAATCGATTATCTGATGAACATTAAGACTCGCGACCGATTCGTGACTCTAAGTGACAATCCCAAAGTCATTGTCGGCGATATTCAATCCGTGAAACACCTTTACGCAAACACGGTTTTCTTAACGCCTGATCTCTCCATAAACCAGATGAGTGATTGGCTCTCCGATGGAGGAAAGCGAGAACGGCTACTTCGCATTTTCAACCTTGGGATCACCCGTGCGACGAACAACTTAGTGATCTGCAATTCCAACTCAAAGTATGCGATTGATAACTTGCTTTGAGTGATCCAATATTGGCAGTCAAACTGAAGGAGGTAATCTCCCTCTTTCAGCTCGATTAGGGGCTTCCTCGACTGTCACGATAATAAGGGGCACCGAAATGAAATCGCCATCAATAACAACTGCCAATAACACGAATATTTTTCAGTTGAGCACATACAAATTGACTATTAGCGAATGAATCTCAATCTCCCCAATCACTTCATTCTCACTGACATTTCCTCAAGGAGATCCTTCAATGCTCATTAAGCGCCTGAGCGATGCCTATGACACAATCGACATATCGTCAGCTCAGGTCTACTGTGGCTTGCATACGATTAAGCTTTCGATACGCATTCCGTGGAAACCAAAAAACTGGGGTAACCTGGAACGATACTACCAAGTGCTTGTTCAACCCGATGGCAGTGTCCTGATTCGTGGTAAGCTGAAGCATAAGCTCTGGCCAGTGAGACGTAAGTTACGCTTAGCCTATAACCGTGACTCATGGCTGGTAATCATCGCAGAACCTGAAGGCGAGTTTCCCGATGAGTGTACAGACCTCTTGCCTTTCTATCATTGGCACGATTACATCGAGGGACTGATCACGGAGTTCGACGAAGTTTTTGACTATGGACGGTTAGACCTTCACCGAGCGCGTTTGAGTCGCTTCGACTTCTCGGTGGATATTGTCTGTAAGCAATATTCAGAACTTAGAAAGAGCCTTGGAGCTCTACCGGTTCAAACAAGGTTAATGAACAACGTGACCTATTCAGCTCACTCAGTGAAATATGCAACCAAGACGTCTAAGGAGAAACCAATCCCTGCGAAATCGTTGTCGGTTTACGAGCGCCAGACGAAATCGGGCGGCTATGATGTCATGCGGCTGAAGTTCAGGAATCAGAAGTCTGAGATTGTTGATACGGCACTTGGCTTTCGTAATGGTCGCTCTGCAATGGCGCTGGATTTGAGTGATCGGGATCGGGTCACGGAATATGCTCGGAAGACTTTTCATAAATATGGCATTTACGTTGGCTCCACTATCATGCCGTTACGCGTAGCTCAACTTCAAGTCGAGAACGATTCGGTTCGGTCCGGCTTAATGCACTACCACGAATGGTCGCCTTGCAAACAGCGGTACTACATCAACCGTGCTCGTGATATCGAACATATTGCCGTTGGCTCATTCGAGTATGATGCTTCGGTTGTAACAGGGCTTTATAAGTCGATCTGGTCCGCTTTTAACCGAGCGCTGGGTGATCAACATAGTAATGGTGCAACATCCTGAACTTATCTATCAAAGCTTATCCAAAATCAAAGGTATCACTCATGACCGCAAACAACCCCAAAGGCTCTACCTCGTTCACCATCAAAGCGCACTTTTTAAAGCCGTTACAACATCTTCACCGGCGTGAGAAGATGATGCTCGATGTCTATAGCCGGTTACTGGTTAAGCGGGCGATTCAAACCGCCGATACTGCTAAAACATCTGATCAACACGAACAAGTCGCCAACTCAAGTTGACTGTGGCCGTTAACCACCTTAATGTGTCAGCGCTGCAACAAGTTAACTCAAAGGAATCTGAATGACACCGCCCGCTACTGCCCGCTCAAAACCCGCTGTCGGCTACCTCAGGCGAAGTACTGACCGTCAAGACCAGAGTCTCGGCGATCAACGGAAGGCTATCGAGGCATACGCTGAACGTCAAGGGTTCAAGATGTTGGAATATTTCACCGATGATGCGATCAGCGGCGCTTCAAGTGAAGGACGAGATGCATTTCAACGCATGATTGCCGCTGCTCAGACCCGAACCTGTAGTTTCAAGCATGTATTAGTGTATGATATTAAACGTTTTGGTAGGGTTGATAACGATGAGGCCGGACATTATCGCTACCAACTCCGTAAGAACGGTGTGGAGATCGTCTATGTGTCGGAAGGATTCGACGGTAGTGATACCGACGACCTGCTCCGCCCGGTGAAGCAGTGGCAAGCTCGTAATGAACTATTAGATCTATCTAAGGTTACGACAAGGGGTCTCATCTCCCGTGCCGATGGCGGTTGGAGGAACGGTGGAATGGCTCCGTACGGCTACGACACCGCTCACCTCACGTCAACGGGCGAGTTCATATGCACAGTTCGATTCGAATCCGACGGTTCGAGAACGGTTTTGGATGAAGCAGGACTCCCCACTCGAACGGTTCCGGCAGGCGATGCACTCCTCTTCAGCAAAAAAGATCGCTCCCGATTGGTGCTTAGCCATCCCACTCGTGTTGATATTGTTCGCCAGATCTTTCAATGGTATGTTCAAGAGGGATTGGGGTACAAAGGGATCGCCGACCGCCTGAACCGGATGAACATACCCAGTCCGACCTCTCGCCGAGCCAATCGGAGCGCGGCATCTACTTGGACTCATGGGACTGTCGCTGGCATTCTCAATAACCCAAATTACACGGGCGATTTGCATTGGAACCGACTAACATTTGGCAAATTCCACAAAATTGTTGGCCACTATGCGACACGGACAACTGGACTTCCGACTGGTGGGTACAAGAAGAACGACGAGATCGACTGGATAGTAACGCCGAACACACATGAGCCGATCATCACTCATCCGATGTACGAGCAAGCTGCGCTGCGCAAAAAGATGATATCCAACACCAGCCAGTCCCGCTCGTTTAATTCTGGCAGGGGAGCCTCATCTGACTTTCTACTGACTGGTCTCATCAAATGCGCTCGGTGCGGTCACAACTTTCAAGGATATTCGGTCAATAAGGGGAGAAAACGGCTCGACGGCTCAAATGTGAAAACCCTCTATTATGCCTGCTGGTCATACGTTTCCAAAGGATCGTCAGTCTGTCCACGACGAGTGGTAAGTAAAATACAGCTTGAGGAATATGTCATCGCTCAGGTTGAGTTCATGTTGGCGAAGTATCTGGAATCGCCATCTGGTCAGACAAAGCTTCGCCAAGCACTAATCCGTGCAGCGGACGAACAAATACCTTCAACCGAAGCTGAGAGCCGACGCCTCCAATCACGCAGAGACCAAATCGAGCGAATGATATCGAGCCTAATCGAGAACCTCACACCGACCAACCGAGAGTTCGTAGACATTAAGCTTGTTGAGCTTAAACAGGAGATGGAGTTGATAGCAATATCGCTCCGCTCTCTTATAGTCGCAGAAGAACAGCGGCAAGAAGTTGAAAAGCAACTTGAGCAAGCTTACCGGATGGCGGCAGAGTTCAGGCTCACGTTCGAGAAAGCTACCGTTGAGGAGAAGCGTATCCTGTTGAGGTCGTTTGTGAAGGAAATCATGCTGGACCCGATAACCAGTAAAGGGAAAGCGACATTCGTACTAATGCCATCTTCCATCAGGTAGCCCAGAAGATCTTCGGGCGCTACAGTCTCATGTCAACCGACTTCCTCCCCGACCGATTTAGTCATTTAGCCATTTAGTTATTATTCTGACAGCCCCCAAAAGGGCATGAAAATGACTACTTGATAGCTTTCTCACTCACTATTACGTTGTCAAGTTAAGCTGCCACCAACAGTTACCGCCACGTTCGCTCACAACCTTGCCACGTTGGCTTCGTTCGAGCAGATCGCGTAAACGATACCCTCGTGAAGCAGAATCGCCGGGTCCGCCTGAATTGCCCCTCGTCGAGTGTTCAGCGCTACTCACTGCTAACGTCTTATCAAATATTGTTTTCAGTCATTATTCCTCAGTGCTGAGCTCGTTTAGAATGATGCAAATGTTCATTAAGTACTCCGCCACGACTAAACCACAGGATCGTTAGGGAGTAGCGCCGGATTCATACACGGCAACAGTTTCAGTTCAGCGCCTAAAACCTCCTTTCGTAATATACTTTAACCAGCCGTTTGACAGTAAAGCAATCTGGAGCAATTCCACGCTTATCCTGCAAAGGATATTGTGCTGCGGCTGAGGCTGCCTCGTGCGTATGCGTGTGCGCGTTAATAACCATAACTCTATTTATGTTATGTATTATTAATAGTTATTATTTGGTCCGGAACGGGAGCGGAACTAGGTAACACCAAGATACACGGAAGACTAGAACTAGACAAACATCGCGCACGTAGGCAACGCACGCGAGAGGACAGGCAGGCGATGCAAGCAAGCAAGAGGTAGGCAACGCTCAACAAACCAACGCCGATCAATATCATCCTCATGGATATCAAAGCTTCGGGATAGTCGAGGACAAGATTGTCGAGAAGATGGGCTATTTACCGGCAGATGGTGGCGAGGAACTGAAATACGATGCGAGGGCAACCCACAGCTCCGCCAACGAGGGCAACGTTTCGCTTCAGTGAGGCTTTCGATTAGGTGCTGGCATCAATTCTCGACCAGCTCAAACAAAAGCCACTGAGTCGATCTTTTAGACCTTCATGTCTTTTGTTAATGCTGATGACCTATCTCATTACCACAACAGCATTTCTACGGCTAGATTCATGTGCTTAGCTGTGATAGAAAGATATCGATCCAATGGATGTCAACTTGCCCACATAAGCTTATACTCTGGTGAAGTCGGCTATGAAATCGCACATCAGCGTATAGGCCGATTCCCTCCATAAAGGTTTATAAACTGAGAGCGCACTATGTTGATCGACGCTTTGATTAAATGGTATCCGTCGCCGATAACCATCTCGTTAGAAACCATATCGAAAAAGCCTTCATGGACAGCTCAATATAGACACTGCAAAACGTAACGTTCAATACCTTGATAATCAATCAATCGCAAAGATTGCCTGTTCAGCTACGGACGCATAAGGTACTGGTATAAGTCGAAAATCTTCGAGTGAAGGAATTCGTCCCGAGAATGGCTATCTTCGATAATATCATGTGATTGTCCATATACCACCCAATCCGCCTACTAACCATTGAGCCTCTCTTCCCTGCCCTGCTCAAGTTATGCAACCTCCACTGACCGACACTTCTTATCACTCACGCTGATTGCAGTAAAATCCTATTGATCGAACTCCATGTGTGAAGGACTCGTCTTGTCTCAGATCGAGAAGCGGAGTATATTTATTTCGTCAACGCATCAATAAAGGCCCTGGTCTAAGGGCGCACTCTGCCTAAGAAAAGCGGAAGCCTACACCGGAAGACAGGTGTAGGCCTCTGGCTATATGGCTCCGTGCGCCGTTGATGCGTTGACACCATTGTCGGCTTTCGCTGTCGCGCCAGAGGCCTCTTTTCTGAACCAGTTTCCATCTCATATCCTTCAGAGCCTCTCCCAAATTCCATCGAGACCACCGGTTCGATGCCCTTCCGATAGCCCTCGCTGACACATTCGCTGATCTACAGATGTCATCAATCAACGAGGCTTGCAATGAAACTCACGTACTCAGACCCCGTGACCGCCGTCTTCCTTCGCGCCTTGGCGTGGGAACGTAATGTTGCCAAAGAAAAGCCAGCCGTTAACGCCGCGCTCGAACTATATCAATTAGCGCGCACAGAACTCGGACTCCCACGAGTTAAGGGTGGCCGACCGCAGGACTTTATCCAGAAACTTAGGCCCAAGTATCTGACACCGGCCGGAACGTCGCCAGAGCCGGTCGAGAAGGAATGGCATAGCGAATGGCGGCTCGCATACCTCCCCTCACACCATCTCGTTCGTGAACTGTCCGACCGACCAGTAATATTGGAAATTGAGCCGGTAGCGGGCATTTCAAGGTTCACAATATCCCTCCGCAATGCAGCTCTCTCCAAATTGGATGTGTTCATCGGTTCAAATCTTCCTCCCAAAGACATCGAGGGACGACGCGGCGTCTACTTTCAGCGTCGAGAGAAGGGACTATATCTTGGCCAATCGACTGAGTTCTTCACCCGGAACCGTCAGCACGGAGTAAAGAATCCCGCTATCTGGTGGATGTTCGCCTCGCCGACCGAAGAACGTGAGACGCTCTCACTTGACACCCTGAACGCAGCTGAATCGTTGTTAATCTCATTCTGGGGCGAGGTATGTACCGTCGAGAACGCCAATCGCGGTTCTGATACTAAGCCGTCGACAAGATACCTTCAGGAAGCCATTCTTATCGTTGAAGCCGCTTCCGCTAGCCTCCTATATCTCGTCCGTGAGAAATTCCCAGATTATTCCCTACCATTCAAGAAGCCAGGCATCCCGGGATGGCCTGTCTGCTATATGAAGCCACCGCGACAGTCCAATGAGGAAGCGGGCGAGTGAGTGAGCTACTGTACTTAACCGAAGCGTAAAACCGCTTTACCGCCATGACTTCGGCTTGATTTCATATCAATATGGAAATTCGCCTGACAAGACTTGAGTTAATCTCTTTCTTCAATCAGGTTTGGAAAGTCAACGCACCGACGGGCGCGAACGATTAGTCTGGAGTTTGTCCAGCCTAATATCCGATCCAGCCCTTCAAATGAGGGGCTGGATCGTTATGTTCATATTTACCGTGCGCTGTTTGACCAGTTGACTAAGAGCTCTGTCAATAACCTACAATACCGGAGATCCGTATGCAACCGCCAAACTCACCTCAGGTAGCTCTTCACAGTCCTCGTCCACGACAACATCACCCCCTCCCAACCGTTCAACGATCTAAGCTGATTGGGCATTGCCGAACCTGTTCAGCTAACCAACTTAACCTCATCGCCTTCCTCGCTCTATCAGCGCTGTTCATGTTTCCGATCCAAGCGTTCAGTATCGAAGAGATAGGCCATCTCGATCTTCAGGGCAATACATACGACGTTGCTGTTCGAGATGGCTATGCTTATGTCGCCAACGACTTCAATGGCTTACGAATCGTCGACATATCAAACCCAGCCGAACCATCTGAAGTAGCTTCGCTCGACACTCCTGGTGAAGCATGGCAGGTGAACATCGACGGCGAATACGCCTACGTCGCAGATATGACCAGCGGTATGCGGATCATCGATATCTCCAATCCAGAGCAGCCACGAGAAGTTGGGGCATATGACTCTCCCGGTTCAACGAAGGATGTCTTTGTCGTCGGCGACTTGGCCTACCTCGCTGATGATGGTAGCGGAACGCTAAGAATAATTGACATCTCAGATCGAACTCGGCCAAGACTGATTAGTTCGATCCAAACTGAAGGGTATGCATACGGGGTAACAGTAAACGGCGATTTCGCCTATCTTGGCGCCGATTGGGGAGGGTTGCATATCATCGACGTTTCCGACCCGTCGAATCCTCGCTTGATAGGCTCACTTGACACTCCCGGTCGGGCGTGGGCAGTCACTGTAATAGATGGAATAGCCTATATCGCAGATATGCAAGGCGGATTTCGAATCGCTGACGTTAGCGATCCTGCCCATCCACGAGAGATAGCAAGTGTGCCAACACCAGGAGTTGCTTGGAACCTTATTGTTGAGCCTCCCTTCGCTTACGTCGGGTGCAACAACGCTGGTCTGATGATCGTTCAGATAAGCGACCCCTCAGATCCGATTGTAATTGATATCGTTGAAACACCTGGTAATGCGATGGGTATCGCACTATCCCAATCCAATATCTATTTAGCTGACTACGCAGCTGGTCTGCGCATCTTCGATAGATCACACGTAGAAACGCTTATTCAGCTTCGACAAGTAAGCGCAGTTAATATCGGCTCAGCACTCTACTCAGTCGATGTGAGCGGTTCCTACGTCTACGCGGGTGCGAGTATCGACGGCTTAAAGATATTTGACGTCACAGATATCGAGCGACCAAGCTTAGCGGCGACCTTCGATACACAAGGATGGGCTCAAGGCGTCACGATCTTAGACTCTTATCTTTACCTTGCAGAATTTGGCAACAACGGTGGTTTACGGGTGTTTAATGTTGCACAGCCTGTTGATCCAGAAGCGATCGGTTTTGCAGAGGTGCCGAGTCGGGCTGACGACCTGTTCGTACAGGGCAACCACGCGTATATTGGCGCAAGTGATGCGGGTCTCCAGATAATAGATGTTTCCGATCCAACTGATCCGACGATTGTCAGCAGTTACAACACACCTGGCTTAACCGGCGGCGTGATCGTGCAAGACGGTATTGCATATGTAGCCGATTGGGAATCAGGACTGCAGGTCGTCGATGTCTCTGCGCCTGATAATCCGCGAGGAATCGGCGCTTGTGACTTACCGGGCGCACGAGCAAACGACCTAAGGATACTTGGACATTTTGCCTTCGTCACTGGCCTTGAAGGTGGTCTATATATCGTTGACATCACCGATCCGAGTAATCCGACACTAACCGGTCGTGGTGGTTCGAGTTATGCAGTAGATGTTGATGTTGAAGGGAATTTCGCTTTCGTATCGGACGAGCAAGAGGGTGTGGTAGTCTTCGACGTCAGCGATCCTACCGATCCATTTCGAGTCGCCTACAGCCATACCGCCAGAGTCACACAGGGCATTGAGATCTGGGGTGACTACGCATACGTCGCCGGTCACAGCAGCGGACTTGAGATACTTGATGTTACAGGCTTTGTCCCCTCAATTGCTATTTCAGCGCAAGAGATTGAGTATGGGGCTGTCGTGATAGGCAATGCAACAGAATATCAGTTGACGATCAGCAACGACGGCGGTGTTCCACTGCAGATATCCAATATCACGATAGAGGGTGAAGGCTTCGGCGTCGACTTTGGAGGAGGCACTCAACTCGACTCACACGGCGAGCTCCAACAGGCAATAACATTTACGCCGCCAGACACGGGCCGGTTTGAAGGAGTGTTAAGTATAAGCTCAAACGATCAGGATGACGGTGAGGTAGAACTTCCGATACGAGGTCGAGGCGTCATAACCCATCCGATCCCCTTACGATCCGCCTGGAATATCATCTCCTCCCAAGTCAGACCAGACGACTCGCGTATCCCAACAGTCTGGCAAAACCTGAGGGGCGGCGAACACCTGATTATAACGAAGGATCAAGCCGGTCGCTTTTATGTCCCCGCGATTCCGTTCTGTAACATCGCCAGTTGGGATGTGCGGCAGGGATATTGGGCCAAGCTCAGCGAGGCCGACACACTCAATGTTTTGGGATATCCTGTTGCCGTAGACACTCCGCTACCGCTTCGGCAAGGATGGTCAATCGTCGCATATTTCCCTGAGGAAGAGATCAGCGCTCAAGAAGCGTTCGAAGGATTAGGCGATGCATTCCTCATGGCTAAGGACGCACGAGGTCGTTTCTACCGCCGCGCACTTGGTTACTCGAACATGGGATCACTGAAGCGCGACGAAGGATATCAAGTATCTGTCAGCCAAGATATTGATCTGATCTGGAATATCCCGCAAGGAAACCAAGTTCGGCAATATTCGTCACCAGAACAACCTCCGTCACATTTTATCAGCGATAGGCAGAGTGGGCCGAACATGAGCATTCTGATCGAACCGCCTGGATTTGATGGCGAGATTGCCGTGTTCAGCATGAACGGTAAATGTCTCGGCGCCGCGACTGTCTATGCTGAACAGAGAGTCGGCATTGCGGTCTTTGGTACTGAGCCAGACGCAACTTCTCCGTCAGGCGCTTCAGAAGGCGACGCGCTCTATATTCGGCTTTGGAATGGACAGAAGGAGTCTACCGCCGAGTTCACCTGGCTTGAGGGCGAGGGTGTATATCATATGGATGGGTTTGCGTGGGGTAACCTCGTCGAGAATCGCATTCCTGCCGTGTTCGACTTCAGTCCACCCTCGCCTAATCCCTTCAACAGCACGACCGTCTTCCGGTACCAGATTCCTGAAGCCGGAGTGGTTTCGCTCTTCCTATATGATATGGCGGGGCGGCAAAAGGAGCGCCTGTTCGAGGGAGCTGTTCAAGCCGGAGCACACGAGTTGACTTGGACTGCCGCCGGCTTACCGAGTGGCCTATACATGGCGCGATTGTCGACTGCTGAAGGCGTGAGAACGCAGAAGCTCATCCTCTTGAAGTGACGAGTTAGAGAGCCAAACCGGCTCAAGTAGGAACACGGGACAGTTTAAGGTTCGAAAGGGGTTAGCCGCGTAACAACGGTTGACCCCTTTTCGCTCTCGCCAGCAACTTGTATGTTAATATTTAAGTACTTGATGAGATTAAAGCGATCCGACTTGACTTTGCCGGAACACCTATCGTAATGTGTGATCGTCGTAACTTATTACCAAACAACACATTATTCAGGAGGATCCAATGGCAGCAGCGAAACAGGTAGGCGACCGCGTCATCATCACGTCGGGGCAACACAAGGACGATGTTGGGACGTTGGTAGGCAAAGAGGGACGGGCGTGGCAGGTCGAACTCGAAGACGGCGAGAAGGTACTCGTGCCGTTTCCACAAGTGGCGTCGGTAGAATCTCAGGAAGCAGATGATTCGACGGCGAGCGAGCCGTCGCCGGTAGAGGTCGAGTCAGTTGAAGTTCAGAGTGAAGAGAATGAACCTGATCCGGTTGAGAAGTCGCCGGATACTGAAACCTCCAATATTCTCTCGCCTGAGGAAAACGTCGAGGTCATTGCAGTGGAATGTGATCCCACGACCGACGGGGCTACGGTACATGAAATTCAGCCTGATGGGACCGTGAAAATCGAGTTCGACCTCGACAATATTCCGCCGCGTGGGTCAAGAGCTGCCGTCGTCGAACAGCAGGAATCACTCCCCGCACCTGAACCAGCAAACGCTACAGGCGGTCAACCGCAAGATGGCGAATCGGTTGGACAAACATCAGATGAAGAGCCCTTAGCTAAGACCGGTAAAACGAAACGATCGGCGAAGCGTGAGCGCTCAATAGAGGGCATCGACGACTCGGACTTGACCAGATTGAGTGTCGTGCAGCTCCAAGCTCTCGCGATATCGAAGGGGATAGGCATCGCGAGGACCAAGTCCAATTTCATAGAAATTGTGATGCGGCTCGAACCGAAAACTGACCCCGACCGCTTGAAGGGGCAGTTTCTGTTTGACACCGTCAGCAGGCTTCATATTTCGAGACTCAGAAACAAAAGCGACTTTATCAACCTGCTTCAAGGCTGAAACATCATACCACTCGAATCGAGTAGAGGCGACCTCGTAACAGGTCGCCTCGCTCGTTATTATCTCAATCTTCATCTACCTCCTCCCCGCTCCAGTTGCCGTAATCTTCCCATCGAACAATCCACCTTTCATTAACCGACCGAAGCGCCCCAAACACGAGCCTCACAAACGCGTTCAGTGCCTCGACTGGCAACCGAGTTGAGTAGTTTTACCTACCAAAAGAGTGAAGCCACACGGGCGAGATTATCGAATATGCTTATACCGTCTACAGAGATGTAATCTCTGTTAGCACAATATGTAAAAATTGACCAGTCAGTTACGGCACTCTACCGAGAGTAACTTGAAGACCATCCTACTCGCTCAGTAGAGATGCACTTCCAACAGAGGCTCCCTCTTTATAGCAGCGAGCAGCACGTTCGCTAAGACATGACGCGGAGCGCTTTCGCTGTTCATGGCCAATATCAGCTTTTGAATACTTGGACAGTTGAAGACCAGATCATATTGTGTTTCGATTGTGAAGACCCTCCGCCGAAACGGCGCAGGGTTTACTCGATCAGCGTAGGTGAATCGATGGTTTACTGAGGAGAGAAACTCGAGCTGCGAAAACGGCAGAAAAACGTCACATAAGTCGTTAACGCTCGGCTCACTCCCCGCCGTGAAACAATATCATAACCTTTATAAACAGTCGCATAAGTCTCGTTATGCGACGAAACAATATGATATCAGAGAGTCTCTAATGCGGCTTCTAATGAGTCATCGAGGAGGTGAGCGTATAGCTGAGTCGTGGCTACGGAGGAGTGACCAAGAGCGGCTTGAACTGCCAAAATATTGTTTGTGCGGGAATACAATGTAGTGGCAAAAGTGTGGCGAAGGCTATGTGGATGGATGTTCTTGGCAATCATGGCTTTGGAGATCCACTCATCGAGACGACGAGCAATATGCCGACCTGAGATGCGCTCGCCGAGTTGACTGAGAAATAGAGCACGACTCTCGGTGATGAACTTGCGACGGCTTTTGAGATATGAATGTAGTGCGGCCCTCGCCTTCCCGTTGAGAAATCGGGTAACAATCTGGCCGCCCTTCGCCCTAATCGTCAACCGTTTCTCCAAGAGGTTAATGTCGGCGATGTCGAGGTTGACCAGCTCGGCAAGACGAATGCCGGTCTGTAAAAACAATATGATAATTGTGAGGTCGCGCTCCGATTGCCAACCCTTGTGAGCTCGGACGGTTTTGAGGAGTAGGCGAACCTCATCGTCGGTTAGATAGTTTGGAGGCTTCCGATTCTGATGACCGACACGGATTAATATTGTCGGGTTAGAATGAGTAAGACCTTCCTCGAAGAGCCATCGCCCAAACGCTTTAATCGTCGAGCGGGTTCGACCAATTGATATTGCTGCCTTAGTTTGATCGTTTTCCATCGTGGTGACTTTTGGACTCATCAAGAATCGGTCAAAGTCGGTACTGCTTAGCGAGGAGATATCATGTTCCCCTCCCACCTGTTCAATCAGCCAGCTCAGGTCGCGACGATAGCATGAGATAGTATGTGGCGACCGGCTAAGCGCATACTGATGATCGATGAATCGGTTGACGGCTTGGGCGAGAGTCATCCGCTATCCTTCTCCAATCGGCGACCATGAGAACTCGAGCCAAGCCTCAACCGCAAGTAGGATCTCTGAGCCGATATAGGGCTGCAGAGTCTGGGCGTTTGATCGCTCAGTGATTATTTCAAAAGCCCGACCATTTCGGGAGAGGAATAATGTTGCAAGTTCATCGGCGTAAACTATGCTCTCGACTTGAACGTCGAATTCCCGACGGCTCATATATTTCATAGTCTATTCCCTTTAAGTATAATATGATGTGAATCTTGATTCATCCCTCAGAGAAACAATCGTACCTTCGCTCGCTCTCTGGTTACGGCAATTTACGCCACAACAGGCTCGTGTTGCCCTCGTCGCAACGAAATCGAGGGATGATCCCATCCACAGTGTAAAGCCTCACACGACCGCTTCGTTTGTCAATCTCGTCAGGGTCAGTGATGCCTGCTAAGCTTTCGCAAACTCTCTAACCGGAAGCCACGACCAATCGGTGGAATGGTTAATGAACAGCATGACTTCACCCCCGATATATTCCACCAGCGACTCAGTCATCCTGATGTCACCAAACAACTTGAACATATTATCCGAGTCGTCCTCAACTACAACGATTGCGATACTACCTGAATACAGAATATTCTTTACAACCGCCAAAACTTGAGTTCGCGGTGAGATCTCGAGCGCTTGATGCATTTTCATGAAAGCTCCCAAAAACGAGTTAAATTTGAATTGAACGAGGGCATTAATATTCTCCAAAGTATGACGCCGCAGCAGCCCCAATGACTTTCTGAATACACGTTTCAGGCATATTCCACTGGCGACACCCATCCAGAACGAGTTGCAGATAAGCTTGGAACGGAGGAGCGAAGCCTACTGGCGAGTTCAGCTTGTAAATGTTCGCCACGACCAGTTCGCCTAATTCAGAGATCACAGTCACCTCCCGCCGAGTACTGAAATCCGGGTAACCTTTGCATCGGTCGAGAATCCAGAGATGATCCGTCGTTATTCGGTAAAGAGCGCCCTCAACAACTTTACCCGGCATCGGCAAGATATCAGCAACACTTCTGAAAACAACCTGATGGTCAGGCAATGTCGCTCTGAAGAGCGGCTCACAGCCTCGACAGCGTTGTTGCATACTGATCTTGTCGAGTTCTTTGCCATACGCGAAACATTAACCAGTTCACTCATAAAGTATGTTCCTTTGGACTGGATAAGCTGACCGACCGTATCACGAGACGAGTCAGACGTGGAAGCAGAAACGCGGGTCAGCCTCTTCAGCGACCAGTTTGCAATCCCGTGTCTTTAAAGTCAAGTCACACGGAACTGAATATTAAGTATTCTGTATAAAGGAGTTATGTGACGGTCTTGATAGAGTAGAATAGCAGATCGTCACGTTAGGCTTACGCTTGACGAGGTTAGTAATGGGAGAGTGCCTACAAGCAGAAGGGGAAAGAAGCAATAGAAGATATTCAGATGGCGAGGAGGAGTTTTGGCTATTATTGGAGCGTGGCTGTTTGTCGCGCCGATTACCAGAACCCTAAGGGGTGGGAATATATGGATCAAGGAGAGGCAGGGCAAAATGCCGTGAAATCGGCGCTGTACTATGCGGGCTTTCGTTGTCGCACACCCCGAGAGCAACAGCGAGCAATAGCTCTCTGCAACAGTTACGGATTTGGATATGCGCTCGGCATGAACTTTCGGGATAAGAGTGGGAAACGGGAGGTACTGAACATAGAGGATCTGGACGAGTTGCTTCTGGGTCCGGCAACAAAATACGGATGCTATCTATCTTGACGGTAAGTAGCCCTGTCCTAACCGAGTAATGCGCTTACACCGATTATCAACCGACGGGCGACGGCAAAACCCCGATTGGCGCTTGGTCGGTGTCTCCTGACTTCAATTTATGATATTATATTTTGCTTGCACTTATGACTTCAAAATAGTAGTTTGAAGTAACTTGAAGAAGGTCGGTCGCTCCAGAAGATAGACCGTCGGTGTAGACATTTGCATCAAAGTCAATCTTACGCACATGCTTAACTTGAATATTCAACCGACCGAACCGTCAGATAACAATGGAACTTGATCAATGAGTACTTGGTTCAGCTACAGACCCGACAATGGCCCACAGCAAACCATTGCAGATGTAGACCATAAGCGCATGTTCGGGCAACCCGGAGTTGGCTTTTACCGCTGGTCTCTTGGTCTTTCACTTGTTCTTCAGAATCCACTTAAGGAAACAGACCCGAAGATTGGGCTGAAGGATATTCGCGGAGAGCTCTCGATAACTCAGGCTCCCGCTGGCGAGATACTCGTAGGGCGCTTCTCTCAGCCAGATCACAGCTTGGTATTTGAGCCATACCAGTACCGGAGAACCACTGATTTCACGCTTGAAGCAGAGATCGACAGCCGACGTATTGATGCAATAGAAACGTTTAGGCGAGGCGGTGACCTATCATTGAAGCTCAAATTGCGTGCGCTCGCTTATGATTGCAGCACACAAGTTCCCTATCCCGCCGAGGCCGAACTTCATTTCGGAGCGAATCAGAGCGATTGGATAAAAGTCTTACAAGGGATGGGATATCGAAAGACGATGCTACTTGAAGTTGAGGCGGTCGATGAGGCATCGGATCCGGGAATGGCGAGAGCTGTAAACCATCTTATAGCCGCACACGCTCAATTACTTCGAGGATACTTCGAACAGTCGGTCGCGGAATGCAGAAAGTCGCTCGAAGCCGCAAAACCTTACTTCAAAGATATGGGAACGATCCCACCAAGTGTAGAAGCTTGGCTTAAAGGAGCAAACGAGACTACCAAAGAGCAACGACTCGCCAGAATCGGTCTTCTTCTCAGGAAATTAACCGCCCTCGCACACCACTCCGACGATACAACTGCCATAACCAATTGGCAACCCGAAGACGCCAGAGCCATCCTCGCCATGACGACCGCCATCCTGCAGATGGCCTCAACCCCACGCGAACCCAATGCGCAAGGATCCTGAAGCCCTCGCCCGCGAGAGCATTGACGCTAACCTGACCGCCGCCGGATGGATCGTTCAGCACAAGGCCGATGTCAACCTTACCGTCGGTCGAGGCATTGCTGTAACCGAATTCTCGATGAAGCCGGGATTCGGAGAGGCCGACTACCTGCTCTATCTTGATCGCAAGGCCATTGGTGCAGTTGAAGCTAAGGCCGAAGGAACGCTCACCGGCGTTGAAGCTCAGACCGCTAAGTATGGGGCTGGACTACCTGATAAACTCCCCGCTCCTCACCGGCCTTTGCCGTTTCTGTTTGAGTCGAACGGTTCGGTAACCTACTTCACCAATGGACTCGACCCCGTTCCCCGCAGTCGTCAAGTCTTCAACTTCCCACGCCCCGAGACTCTGGCCGAGTGGAGCGAGCAACCAGCTCAACTTCGCGCTCGCCTGAAGAAACTCCCTCCCCTCGATGAGACCGGTCTCTGGAAGGTTCAAGCGCAGGCGATCAAGAATCTCGAAGACTCGTTTGCAAAAGCCAATCCACGCGCTTTCATTCAGATGGCCACCGGCTCTGGCAAGACTTTCACCGCTGTCGAAGTTACCTACCGATTGCTTAAGTATGCGGGCGCAAAGCGAATCTTGTTCCTCGTAGATCGCACCAACCTCGGCAAGCAGACAGAAGACGAATTCTCCAATTTTGAACCTCCCGATGATCCGCGTAAGTTCACCCAACTCTACGCCCTTCAACGTCTCCGCTCCAATTCGATCAACACAGCCTCAAAAGTAGTCATAACAACGATCCAACGCCTCTACTCGATGCTCAAGGGGGAGGTAGATTTCGACGGCGCGAATGAGGAAGAGTCGTCGTGGGATACCGGCAAGCCGTGGCAAGCGGCCCCTCCCGATGTTGAGTACAACACCGCCATCCCGCCTGAGTTCTTCGACTTCATTATCGTTGACGAATGCCATCGCTCGATCTACGATCTCTGGAGTCAAGTACTCCAATATTTCGACGCCTTCATGGTCGGTCTCACTGCGACCCCTGCGGGGAAGACCATCGGTTTCTTCAAGCAGAACATGGTGATGCAGTATGGTCACAAAGAGGCCGTCGCCGATGGTGTGAATGTTGACTTCGATGTGTACCGGATTCGCACTAAAGTCACCGAACAGGGGGCGACCATCGTCGCTGGGCCGAGTGGCATCTATGTTGACCGGCGGCACAAGCTGACTCGACGGGAACGGCTCGAATTCATGAACAGTGACATGACCTATGGAGGCGATCAGCTCGACCGGGATGTGGTTTCTGAAAGCCAGATCCGAACCGTTCTGCAAGAATTCCGTGATTCGGTAATCCCCGACGCCTTCCCCGGACGAAAGGAGGTTCCCAAGACTCTCATCTTTTGCAAAGACGACTCTCACGCCGACGACGTGGTGCGCATTGCCCGCGAAGTCTTTGCAGAGGGGAACGATTTCTGCCAGAAGATCACTTACCGCACCGGCTTCACGAAGGTGACGAGGAAGGCGACGGGAGACGACGGCAAAGAGATCGAGATCACCGAATGGGTCAAAACGTCGAGCCTGACGACCGACGAGATACTTTCCAATTTCCGTAATAGCTTCTTCCCGCGCATCGCCGTCACCGTCGATATGATCGCCACGGGCACGGACGTCAAGCCGATTGAGTGCGTCTTCTTCATGCGCAACGTCCGCTCAGCTGGCTTCTTCGAGCAGATGAAGGGGCGCGGCGTTCGGGTAATCCCGCCAGATAAGCTCCGAGCCGTCACCCCGAGTGCCAAGGTCAAAGACCGCTTTATCGTAGTTGATGCGGTCGGCGTTTGCGAGAACGATAAAACCGAATCATCGCCTCTTAACCGGCAACCTTCCGCGACCTTGCAATCGCTTATCAACTACGTCGCCCAAGGCGGGCTTGATCCTGATGCGCTCACCACCCTCGCCGGACGGCTTGCCCGGCTCGAGCGAGATTTCAGCGCCGACCAACTCGCCGAGATGAAGGCGCTTGCTGACGGTCGCTCGCTTCCCATGATCGCAAGCGATCTGCTCCACGCCTGCGACGCCGACATTCTGATCGAGGCTGCCCGGCATTTGCCTGGAGTTGCGGGTGAACCAACAGAGAAGCAGATCGAAAAAGCCGCCGAGAAACTCGCACAGGACGCGGTCACGCCGTTTATGAAGCCGGAGTTCCGTCGCCGCCTGATTGAGATCAGGCAGCAGAACGAACAGACAATTGACCGGCACACTATAGATGAGGTTCTCTATTCGGGTTTTGACGCCGCTGCGGTTGAAAAGGCAAGGACAAAAGTTGAGGACTTCCGCAAGTGGATCGACGACCATCAGGGCGAGTTACAGGCGCTGCAAGCGATTTACTCTGATGTGCGGCCACTGAAACTTACTCTGAAGGACTTGAAGCAGCTACGCACGGCACTTTCGCTGCCGCCGATAGCCGCCTCACCGACACAACTCTGGCGAGCTTTTCAAGCTGTTGAGAATGACAAGGTCAGCAGTAAAGGTGGGAATCTCCTCCCCGATCTGGTCGCCTTAGTGAGACACGCCATCACGCCCGAAGGAATCCTGATACCAACCTCCGAATTGGTCCAGAAACGCTATGAAGCTTGGCTGCAAGAGCATAATGCGGAGACGGCTTTTACCGCCGATCAGCGAGAATGGTTGAACCGGATCGCCGAGCAGATCGCCACCAGTCTCTGCATCGAGCAGGACGACTTCGAGATTGGCTGGTTCGGAACGCATGGCGGTATCGGGCGAGCACATGCTCTCTTCGGGGACAAACTCAAACCACTAATGAATGAGTTGAATGAAAGGTTGGCGGCGTGAACGATAGCGGTCAATTGCCTAAGGGATGGGTTACAACTTCACTCAATAACATTCTGCTCCCCGCGCAAACTGCCAATCCAGTGCGAAACGGAGCGGGCGAGTTCACTTACATTGACATTGATGCCGTTGACAATGTCTCTCAACGAGTATCATTTCCACGACAGATTCCGAATGCTAACGCCCCAAGTCGAGCGAGAAATGCGGTTCGTTCAGGTGATGTGATATTCTCGCTTGTGCGACCTTATCTAAAAAACATCGCTGTAATTCCATCTGATATGGATTTTGCGGTCGCTTCAACAGCGTTCATAGTCTGTCGGCCTGCGCATGGGGTGAATAGTAGCTTTCTCCTGAATTACTTCAGGCAGACTGCCTTTATTTCTTCAATTCCTACCTATGGAAACAGCCCCCCAGCGGCCAGAGATGATGAATTCACGGAATTGTCCATCCCGCTCCCACCATCCCCCGAACAAACCCGCATCGCCGACGCACTTGACGAACTCTTCTCCGACCTCGACGCCGGAGTTGCTGCGTTAGAACGAGCGCGAGCGAAGCTGAAGCTCTACCGGGCGTCGTTGCTCAAAGCGGCGGTCGAGGGGAATCTTACCGCCGAATGGCGCGAGCAACACCCGGAAGTCGAACCAGCCTCGGAGTTATTGAAACGCATCCTCGTCGAACGCCGCAAACGCTGGGAAGCCGGTCAGCTTGCCAAGTTCAAGGAGAAGGGCAAAGAACCGCCCGCTGGTTGGAAGTCGAAATACAAGGAGCCTGTCAAGCCGGATACCGCCAACCTCTCGGACCTGCCGAGGGGGTGGTGCTGGGTTGGTATTGCCGCACTCAGTTCACACGGATCGCATTCGATCCAAAGAGGGCCATTTGGCAGCACATTGAAGAAAAGTATATTCGTCCCGTCGGGTTATCAGGTCTATGAACAACAACATGCTATAAGCGGTGACTGTTCTACTGGCCGATATTTTATTACCCGAGAGAAATATGAAGAGATGGTAGCTTTCCGGGTATCAGCAGGCGACATCATCATCAGTTGCTCGGGTACTATCGGAAAAGCAGTCGTGGTCCCAGTCGAGGCGAAAGAAGGTGTAATTAATCAAGCGCTACTCAAAGTGACTCTGAATCAGGACATCATCTTCACGCCGTATTTTCTGCTCGCTTGGGCTTCTCGAATGGAGGAAGTTCGTCGAAGAGGAACCGGAATGATGAATCTCAGTGGAGTTGATGATCTGAAACTGATGGGATTCCCTCTTCCTTCGCTTGACGAGCAAGCCCAAATTATAGAAGCTGCTGAGGAGCAACTCTCTCTACTCGATCATCTCGAATCCGAGATTGACGCAAAGCTTAGATCAGCCCAAGCACTTCGTCAGTCCATCCTCCGCCACGCCTTCTCCGGCAAGTTAGTTCCTCAAGACCCGAACGACGAGCCAGCCTCAGAGTTACTAAAGCGAATCGCTAAGGAGCGCGGTCAACGCACTCGTGAAGCGACGTCGGTCAAACGAACCCCTAAGAAAACGAAAGCCAAGCGAATATGATGGACGCCGGACAGATCGGCGCGCGGGCGTGGAGCTATGCTTCCATCCTGCGCGACGACGGCATGAGCTATATGCAGTATGTCGAGCAGATCACCTTGCTCCTCTTCCTCAAAATGGCCGACGAGCTGACCGAGCCGCCACGTAGCAAACCGGCGATCATCCCGGCTGAACTTAGCTGGAAGTCACTGGTGAAGCTCGACGGCGCTGAGCTGGAGAACCACTACCGTCATATCCTTGAGGAGCTGGGCAAAAAGGGCGGGATGTTAGGGGTGATCTTCCAGCGCGCGCGCTGCGAGATCAACAATCCGGCGACGCTTAAACAACTTATCGTCAACCTGATCGGAAAAGAGACGTGGCTCGACCTTCCGGCGGACGTTAAGGGAACAGTCTATGAGGAGTTGCTCGTCCGCTCCGCTGCTGAGTCAACTAAGGGCGCGGGGCAGTATTTCACCACGCGCGCGGTGATACAGGCGGTCTGCGAGGTGATGCAACCAACCGCTGAGGAGACGATTTGCGACCCCGCTGTAGGTACCGGCGGGTTTCTCTTCACAGCATACAACTACGTCCTCGATCATTTCGCCAAGGAACTCGACCGCGACCAGTTGAAGCGGGTTCGCGAGGATCTGGTTGAGGGGATGGAGTTGACCTCGACCCTGAGCCGTATCTGCGCGATGAATCTCTTCTTACACGGGATCGGCGGTGACCGGGTCGTGGTTCATGCCAGTCACGACAGCCTTGCCGCGCCGTGGAAGGCGACCTTCTCGATGGTATTGACCAATCCTCCTTTCGGCAAGAAGAGCAGCGTGACATTCGTGAACGAGGAGGGCGAAGCCGAGAAGGAAGACCGGATCATCCTCCGCGAAGACTTCTGGACATCCACCAGCAATAAGCAACTCAACTTCGTCCAGCACATTTACACCCTGCTGAAGATAGATGGTCGCGCGGCGATGGTCGTTCCCGACAACGTCTTGTTTGAAGGCGGAGCTGGCGAGAAGGTGCGCCGGAATCTGCTTCAGAAATGTCGAGTGCATACACTGCTGCGTCTGCCGACGGGGATCTGGTATTCGCCGGGAGTAAAGGCGAACGTCATCTTCTTTGATAAGAAGGAAGGGCGTCCCGAACCATGGACGGACAAGCTCTGGGTTTATGACTTGCGGACGAACCTGCACTTCACACTTAAGCAATCCCCGATCCAGCGCTCTGACTTCGACGAGTTTGTCGAGTGCTTCAAGCCGGGCAGGATGCATGACCGGAGGGAAACGTGGGGTGATGACAATCCCGAAGGTCGGTGGCGCTGCTACCACTATGAGGAACTTCTCAAACGCGACAAGCTCAGCCTCGACCTCTTCTGGATCAAGGACAAGAGCCTGACTGACACCGACTCCCTACCCGAGCCGAGCGTCCTCGCGGCAGAGATCGCCGACGAGCTGGCCGAGGCGCTGGAGCAGTTTCAGAAGGTGGCAGGGAGGTTGAGCACAGACGATGGAATTGGAGGAACGAAATGAATGCCAACAAATGGACTGAGCTTGGGGCTTACTTCCCAACATTCTTCTTGATGGAACTGAATACAGATAAAGAAGTTGTGGACTTGAATAAAATGTCCGCGTTAGGGAAAGCGACTCTAATTCATGAGTATGTCCATTTCCTGCAAGACATTACTACGTCGTATGGGGTGATGAAGTGCATTCATATAGGAGATATGCTCAAAACCTATTACAACGCAATTCAAGCACAAAACTCGAAGACTATTGAGGTACCTCTCGAACTCTCAGCGGAGGACATGGCGTTTGTCAATCGTGACTTAGAAAACCTTTACTATGGACATACTGAAGATATAGAACGACTTAGCATATCCGGTATCTGTGAGAAGGAGAATGGTGTTATTAAAGGGTTTGAAACTTGCCAGCAAGTATGGATTGAGAACGCAATAGATAATCAGAGTTTTGATTTTGGTGTACGTGCCTTAAGAGAGAGTCAAGCCTATCTAATTGAGATAGAACTGGCTGGCGGATCTGTTGCTCCAGACTATCCATATCATGCGCTAAGCAAGATTGTAAGACGCCTATATCCTGAATTCCCAACTTCCAATATCATGTTAATCGCTCTTGCTGATTGCGCTCAACTTGCAAATTTCAATGGGGGGCACTTCTTGGTTGAAACCTTGAAGCGAATGCGAGAAGATAGACACTTGCCAAAGGACTACCGAGAAATCTACGACTACACATTTGACAGTCGAATTGAGTATCAAGGCAAACTGTACCGAATAATGGACTTCTACGTTGAGCGATCACAAATCGCTTGTCGTCAATACGCGGATTTATTTGGTGGCTCTCACAATGCGAAGCTACGAGAATGGCTCAGTTCGATCTTTGAAGGCGCGAGATTACTCCGATCAGCTAATCCAATGCTTTTGGCTTGGCTTGTTTCTTGGGGACGCGAAGAAGGGAGAAGAGAGTTCAGTTCGATTACCAATCGACTCGGGATGCCGTTAATAAAGTTTAAGGACGGGCAGTATTCGCAATCCATCAATTCGATAGGTTCCAACATTCAGATCTTGTCCGCGTACTCGAATATTTTCGATCTCTTCTCGGAAGGCAAAATCGGGTGTGATATGAAGGAATTTTGCATGAAGGAGCCCTGCCATCATGTTAGCCTCACCTGCGACGAGAAACCGTGGGAGCATGTTTCCAATGGATGGTTATGCCCGTATGCTCAAATTTGGAAAACTTGGGGATTTGAAGGCAAAACTCCGATTCGGAGAGCCTAAATGGCAATTCCTCCAAAGATCCGTGACGAACTGCTTGTGGAAGCACAACATCGCTGCACGATCTGTAGTGAACGGTGCTTTGAGGTTCACCATATCCTCGAACAATCCGAAGGCGGGACGGACGAACCGGACAACTTGATCGTCCTCTGCCCTAACTGCCACCAGCACCGCTATCACCGACACAAAGAATTCACTCCGACGCAAATACGCCTTTACAAGGTCAAGCTCAAGGAATCAGCCGAAGTTGAGAAGCGACTTCTTCAAAACTTTGAAGAAATCAGGGCAGGTATGGCTGAGAAGAAGTCGTCTGAAGTCGAACGAGAATTGAAAACAGCACTTCAAGAGGCTTACCGACTGGTAGATCCAAGCCGAAGGCCAAACATCCTTGAGACTATCGAGAAGACAACGCGAGACCTTGGAGAAGCGCAACTTTTGCCAGAAGCGGCTCGGAGGGCTATAGAACTTCATTACGATGTGGAGGCTCAATGCGAGAAAGCAAAGTTCCCAGAAATTAACGTGACTGGAGTTGATGAGGATGGTTGGCGAAAGAGCGATGCCTTTGGGCGAGCTTATGAATTCGTGCTGCTATTGAATCTGGAACCAAATCATGATTGGTGCGGTGTTTTCGATAGTCGAATGAAAAGTTCCTTTTACATGATGAGACGCGAAACACGAATCAGGGGGAATCGTGTGACACTGATAGTTGCTGATTCAGATAATCTTCAGTCCCATGTAGATTGGGTAAAGGGGCTTGTAAATGAGACAAATAACTGGATTTTCACTCGGGGGTTCATGGAGATTGACGTTCAGGTAGGATTGGCGAAGAGAAAGGCGTTGGAGGAATTTGATGCTATACAATCAATGAAATCGAAAGTAAAAGGAATCCGAATATGACTCACGATATTTGATCCTGTACAATTTACTTCAACGCGATTTTCAAAACTATTTAATAACAATAACATCGAACAGCTTCCGTTGAGTCGACGACTAAGCTATCCATCGCTGCAAACAGGTAACACAGTCTCGTGTAACAATCTCGAATTCCGTCCGCAATCATTCCGAGTGGTTGAAAGATGCCGATGAAGAAATTTGAGGTCGCCTATCTTGGAATGTTAATATGGACGCGGCTTCTGCGATAAGCAAGTTACAACGGGTGGATCGCTTCGGGTAGAGCCAGTTATCTATTCAACCTTCTTAAGGACGTCGATTGCACCTACAGAAAATTAAAATCAGAAACTTCCGTCTTCTTGCCGATGTTGAGTTGGCTCTGGAAGACGAAACGACCGTAATTGTCGGTCGCAATAACAGTGGCAAGACCTCTCTCTCCGAAGTGATGCGACGCTTCCTAAGCGATTCCGGTCCTATATTTCAACTTGAAGATTTTTCAAGCGCAGCCTATGACGGTTTTTGCCTGGCGTTGACAGCAAAGCAGGCAGAGCGACCCGACGACGAGGTGCGAACGCTAATCCCGGCCATCGAACTCGCTACATTCTTCCAATATGATCCTTCGCAACCGCACCTGGGGCCTGTAAGTGATTTCATTATCAATCTAGATCCAGACTGTAACGAGGTGCTTGTTGTTACTCGTTATGAATTACGCGACGGTGCGATTGACGCTCTCTTTGAGGATCAACCGTGCGGCGAATTGACCGGCGCATCACGACGGAACTTCTTCCGCTCTCTAAGGGAACGAATTCCGATCCTGTTTGCTACCAGAGTCTGGGCTCAGGATCCGAGGGATACCACCAATCGCAAAGAGATGTCACAGAGTGCCCTGCGTAACCTACTAACGACAGGTTTTGTGAATGCCCAACGTGGGCTGGATGATATCACATCGAGAGAAACTGATGTTCTTGCAAAAATCCTCGAAGGGCTCTTTGCAACAGCATCATCACCGTCGGCTAGTACGCACGACAAGGAGATCGCTGACGCGCTCATGGATGCCGTGGATGACATCCAAACGAAGATTGACAATGACTTTAACGTGGAACTGAAGAAGCTACTACCGGCAATAAGGACATTTGGGTATCCTGGGCTTGGTGGACAAGAGCTCGAAACTGAAACAACACTTGATGTTAAGAAGCTCTTGACGAACTATACGAAAGTCAGATATGCGAGTTATGGCGGTGTGAGTCTGCCTGAATCCTACAACGGGCTTGGTGTTCGCAATCTGATCTTCATACTATTTCAACTGGTCAAGTTTTATAAACAGTTCTGCGCAACGGCAAGTCCTCTCGCAACACATCTCATATTCATTGAGGAGCCTGAAGCTCATCTTCATCCCCAAATGCAGGAGGTCTTTATTCGGCAGCTCTCCAAAATCGCCAACCAGCTTAAAACCTACCAGTCCGGCGGTATCGCATGGCCGGTGCAGTTTATCGTCTCAACCCATTCGTCACATGTTGCCAACCAAGTTAGCTTCGAGGCAATTCGGTACTTTCTCGCAACATCTTCGGATGACTCCCCCGACGTTTGGCAGACTAAGATCAAAGATCTTCGTGAAGGACTTCGGTCAACGCCCGAGGAGCATAAGAACTTCCTCCATCAGTACTTAACATTGACACGATGCGATCTTTTCTTTGCAGATAAAGCAGTTTTAGTTGAAGGTACCAGCGAGCGTCTTCTACTGCCCGTAATTATCGATAAACTGGAGGAAATGGAGCCCGACAGGCTAAAACTATCCACTCAGTATATGACGATAATGGAGGTGGGCGGTGCCTACGCCCACAAGTTTTTTACATTGCTCGACTTCTTGGAACTTCGTACTCTGATCATTACTGACCTCGACTCAGTTATCGCCGTAGGCGGTGAAGCCTGCCCGGTCCACCTAGGCACGGCCACGAGCAACGCATGTTTGAACAATTGGTTTTCAGGAAGTGATTGTTCCATCCTTGCTCTCTTGGCAAAGACGGATGCGGAGAAGGTTCGGAATCGGCAGCGCATTGCATTTCAGCAACCGGAGGCTATCGGCGGTCCTTGTGGTCGGACATTTGAGGATGCTTTTATGCTCGCCAATCCGGCGCTATTTGCGATCACCGACGACACTCCTCACCAACAAGAGATAACTGCACGAAAACTCGCTTCGAAGGAAAAGAAATCTGAATTCGCCCTGAAGCACGCAATTTACAAAAAGAGATGGACTACACCAAGTTACCTCCTTGATGGCATAATTTGGCTGGCCGAGAGTGATACACCGATTCACGATACCGAAGTTAACTTGACCGTCGATGAGACAACAGTCCCTGTCTCACCGGGGGGAGACGGCGATGATTGATTTTCCGTTGGAGCTTAGCCCGGCGGAAGCCGCAAGTGAACAAGCGCTCGCGGAAGTATTTGGCTGTCTTGAACGCGGCGAGAGTTTTATATTAGAGGCAGGAGCTGGCGCGGGTAAAACCTACTCACTTATAAAGGCCTTACAGTTTCTCATCAAGCGCGACCAGAGTCTTCTCCCAAGATACAACCAGAAGATTGCGTGTATTACTTTCACTAACGTCGCTAAAGATGAGATCGAGTCTCGGACGGATAAAAGCCCGTTAATTCACTGCAACACAATCCACGCCTACTGTTGGTCATTAATCAATCGGTTTCAGAAACAACTAAGAGAAAGGCTTCCGCAGATCGATAATTGGGCTGAAAAGATCGAGGAAGTCGGTGGATTAGGCGAGCGCCTTGTCGAGTATTCGCTTGGTCATCGCAGTATCAAGGAGGACCGAGTTTCGATTCACCATGATGATGTACTACCACTGACGATTTGGTTAATGGAGAATGAGAAGTTCAGACGGATCCTAACTGACAAGTATCCAGTGATATTAATTGATGAGTATCAAGACACCAATGACGGCTGGATCAACTCGATCAGAGAACACTTTCTTGGCAAACCCAATTCACCACAGTTTGGCTTCTTCGGTGACCACTGGCAAAAGATTTATGGTGATGGGTGCGGTAAAATCGAACACCCCGCCTTAATTTCAATTGGTAAGAAGGCCAATTTCCGGTCGGTTTCTACAATCGTGAACTGTCTGAATCGCATGCGACCTGAACTGCCACAATTTGTTAAAGATCCAGTAGATACTGGGAGTATCCAGATCTTCCATACTAACGATTGGACAGGTATTCGTCAGACCAGCGCACACTGGCGCGGTGATCTGCCGGAGGAAGCTTCGCAGACTGCAGTTACTAACATAATCGAGCACTTAATCCAACAGGGTTGGGACCTGTCATCTGAAAAGACAAAAATCCTCATGTTGACGCACCGCGCCTTGGCCAACAGACAGGGTTACGGAAGCATCCCAAGTATCTTTCGTTCAAACGATGTATTCACGAAGAAGGAACACTGTCATATTGCCTTCTTTGTCGATAAACTCGAACCCTCCTGTGACGCATATGCTCTGAAAAGATATGGACAGATGTTCGCCGTTTTAGGCGGGAAACTCTCCGGGATAGTCAACCAAGCCGATAAATTAGAATGGTCTCTGTCGATGGACAGACTAAGGCTCCTCAGGGATAATGGAACCGTTGGTGAGGTAGTCGCACATCTACGTGAAACACACCGACCACGTCTTCCTGATGAAGTCGAACGACTTGAAAGGGGATTGGAAACCTTTGATAAGACAAGCGGTGAAGAAGCACCGCGGGCCTTACGTGAGTTAGAAGAGCTCCATGCTGTACCATACAAGGAAATTGTAAGTTTGGCTCGTTATCTCGATGGACATTCCCCATTTGAGACAAAACACGGCGTCAAAGGTGCCGAGTTCGAGAATGTACTTATCGTTGTAGGCCGTGGCTGGAATCAGTATAATTTCAACGAAATGCTTGAGCTGGCGCAGAATGTCGGAAGTATCCCAGCAAGTAAATTGCTAAGTTTCGAGCGGAATCGCAACCTCTTTTATGTTGCGTGCTCGCGCCCCAAGAGACGGTTAGCGGTATTATTCACGCAGAAACTATCAGACACCGCCATGCAAACGGTACGAGCTTGGTTTGGTGCCGAAGTAGTTGAGAACTTTCACATTTAGCACTTATTATAGGTTGTCATGCCCGATTTGATCTTGATTGGAGAAGAGAGTGAAGAAGCGCCTAGCCTAACGGCAACACTCCCGAATTGGATCAGCACAGTTGCATTCCGCCCACGCTACCACGATTCCTCTCACAACCGCCCCGTGTGGCTCGATTAGCAACGAGGTCGAGGGGATTAAGGGCTTTCTGGGGTAAAAACGAGCGTGGGGGAGGTTTTGAGTTGAACTGATGATGCGCCGCAGACATACAGTCTGTAGTGCATGTCAAACGCCAGCTTACAGAGGAAGAATTCATGAAACTAATCGCAGAAGTCGCGCCTGAGGTCATCACGCAACACTTGATCGCTCTTGGATGCGGGAACCACCCGAATAATCTAAAGGAGTTTGGACTTTTACCAGAGAGCTTCGGGTTTAAACATTATCTTACTGAAATTGATGAGGCTGAATTCTTCGGGCTCGTATTCCAACACACTCCAGACCTCAGTCCACTCGTACCCGACGTAAATATAAGGCCACTGAGAATCGCCGCTCAAAATGCGCTAGGACAGTTGAAGGTCAAACCGCGACTGAACGCAAACTGGGATCTCACATTAATTGAGGAGCGGACAACAGCATGGCTCGCCAGAGGAACCCCTCTACCAGCATTGGCGCTCAGAGACAGTCGCGGCTCAGAGCTTATCACCGGCCAGTGGTATCTTCAGGATGGATGCCACAGAGCGCTAGGGTACGCGATGGCGATATTAAAATACCCGAGTGTGACTTATCGGCCTCTGAAAGCATATATCGCTACAACGGAGATAACATTCGATACTTGACCGGCAACCGAAGCGAGATAGAACAGGGATGTTGTCCCGATGTCTTTCAGTTGAATTCCCGCATGCGATGAGGGCGAGTCAGCTACTTCAGACTATTGTTCTCGTGCTATCGACTGGATTAAGGCCAGTTAGAAGGGTCTACTGCGTAGTTTTGAATCGAGCCTCGAATTCCTCACATAACCCCTTCGTACGGCTCGAGTATCATCGAGGTCGATATACTGAACATCTATGCTGTGAAGAGCGAACGTGGGATCATTTTGCGCGCCTGGTTCACTTTAATTTCAGATACCCCTCCCCTACTCAACCTTAGAGAAGCAAAGCAAACAAGGAGTTTTTATGCCCGATTTCCGACCCGCCGACTTGAAGTCATGGCGTAAGCGTTTCAATCTTTCCCAAGGGAAGTTCGTGGAACTTTCAGGCTTAAGCACAGTCACGAGTATCGAAGCAGGTAGTCATAAGCTTCGAGGCCAGACGCTTGCCAAGCTGATACAGGCAATGAAGGAAGTTGAGACGAGCAATAAGCCAGGGATTGAAGTGGCAGGTAACCAACCACCGATACCCGCCGAAGTCTCACCTCTTGCAATGACCGACACACCGAAGGTTGAAAAGCCCTTCGTAGCAACACCGGTCGGTATTACGAACCTCGACTTGGAACTGATCCGGCGAATCTTGCCGATGACGTTGAAGGAGAAGTTTAGATTGCTGGAATCGGTGATGGAGGAGTAGGCGGATCAATCTGCAACACCCTATGACTAATCGCGCATCGACCTGGCTTGCGGTGACAATCGTCGCGACGCTCCTGACGTTCGTACTATCAAGCATTTCAGACGTGCCGGGGCTTACGCCAGTTTTCAAACTGTGGAACCACATGGACTGGGTGTTGCATGCTATTGAATATGGCTTTCTTGCGATCTGCCTATTGATGTACCTGTACGAGGCGCACCACACAGTAAGGCGATTCGCGTTCACTCTCACATTTCCCGCACTGTTCAGCGGAGTAATCGGCGGCCTTAATGAGCTCTGGCAAGCGCATATTCCACATCGGACGGCGAGTTGGGGTGATGCGGCGGCGAACGTGATTAGTGCGACGATTGTGACTCTGATCCTCGCCTCGCGGTTGCGACCTTGGCTAGCGCCGAGGAGAAGATAAGCCGCAAAGAAGAGAAGACGAGGATTGTATTGAGTATTCTAAGCAAAGACGGGCGGGCTTCACGTGCACAGGCGCATCTCCTCCACCCTGCCCCAAATTCCTTTCACACTCGCCTCGTGTGGCTCAACTGGTAACGAGGTCGAGGTGTTTTGAGCCTGTCGACAGTGAAAAGCGAACGTGGGCGAGGTTTGTGCGCCAAACGGGGCTAATTTTACTCGCCAACTACCAAGGCCACAAAGACTTCCTATCTTGTGGAATGTGGCAAAGGTTTTGGTGGCGACGAACGAATTCAACCTTTAGAGTCTTTTTGTGGTAATAGGAGAATGGGATGAGACATAAAATCAAGAGTTGGAATATCCCCAGATTTGGACTAGCAATCTGCATAGTTCTCCTGTTGGGTTCCTGCCCGAGCGGATCTTATGGGCAATGGATTAAATCTGACTGGAAGAAATGCGTTTTGCCGCTCGTTAGAGAGGCTCTGGGAAAAGACTCCGTAAGCGCTGTTCCCGCACCAATTGTCGGTACTTGTGTAGTGATCTTATATGATAGTTCGAGTTTCATTGTCACAAATGCCCACGTTGCGAGAATCCCTGGTCTGGCGATTGGGATGAATACGAAAGACCCCACTTATCCCGTCATCCGCTACCCATTAGATACTCTTTTCGGGCTCACAAAGGATCGATGGCATTACCACAGCGTGTATGATGTGGCCGCAACTCGCTTCATGGTCCCGAGAACTTGGCGTGATACTCTCGATGTGCTGTCAATCGGAGTGTCGTTGTTTAGGCCATATCAAGACGTTCAAGAGGGAGCTGAAGTCTACGTGCTTGGGTTTCCAATCAACATCGGTTCAATAAGCATGCATCATTACTCTCCAGTATACCGAGGCGGCATTGTCGCCCTTAAAGAGAAGGATAATGACTTTCTGATTGATGCAAATATCTTCCCAGGGAACAGCGGCGGTCCGGTTTTCCTAGCACCGAAAATCTATGACCCAAACACCGGGGATTTATATCTGGGGAATAGCGCCTCGTTTGCTGGTATCGTCTATGCTTATATTCCTTATGTTGACTTGGCAATCAGCGCACAAACCAATGAGCCACGAGTCGCTTTTACCGAGAATTCTGGTTTGGCAAGAGTAGTCTCCGCCTCCGTTATACTTGAACTTTTGAAGAACTATTAGACTATCTACTATCTGATACCCAAATGCCCATCCCCGCCCACTGAACCCTATACCCACCCTGAGGCGTCGAGCCCGCTCCGCCCGAAGGAGGGAGCACAGCCGCAGTTCCTCAACAGTAAGCAGAAGGAACCTCGCAGATACCCGCGGCGCGGCGTATCATCCGCAGACACAAGGCAAGATCGAGCGCTTCCACCGCACAATGAAGAATGTGATTCTGCTGAACCATTACTATCACCCGCAGGATCTGGAGGATGAGCTTGTCCGCGTCATCGAACACTACAACAACCAACGAGTGCATGCATCGCTGAGTAATGTGACGCCGGCGGACGTCTACTTCGGGTGACGGGAGAAGATTCTGTCGGAAAGGGAGGCGATCAAGCGGAAGACGCTTGCAGGCAGGAGAAGATTGAACCTCGGATCGTTCGTGATTGTTTGATTTGCCGATTTCAGTTTGTAGTGTATAACGTCAGAACCTCTTGGACAGTTTTGGGCAAATTTGTTAAGGGATGTTTTTTAGCAGGATCGGCAATGATCTAACGTTATTCTGGATACTTTGTTCGACACCTCTGAAGGAGCCACTTACCAAACTATAATACAAAATTGCATATGGGACTTTCATTGTTCAACACTTACATCGGCATCGACTACTCCGGCGCTGAAACACCCATTTCGAGCCTCAAGGGCTTGCGAGTTTATCGAGCTGATCAAACCTCTCCTCCTGCCGAAGTACTGCCGCCCCCAAGCCCACGCCGGTACTGGACGAGGCGTGGTCTAGCTGACTGGCTGGTTGAGCGGCTTTCGGATAAACAGTCAACTCTTATCGGGATTGACCACGGCTTTTCATTCCCCTTGAGTTACTTTGATACTCACCATTTGAAGTACGATTGGCCGGCCTTTCTTGATGATTTTCAGCGCCATTGGCCGACCGATGGCGACTTTCTCTATGTCGAATCAATTAGGGAAGGAGTACATGGGTTAGGCGCTGAGCGCAGTGGCGACACTCGTTGGCGTCGCCTGACCGATATTCGATCCGGTGCGAAATCAGTATTCCATTTCGACGTACCAGGTCAAGTGGCAAAATCCACTTATGCAGGCTTGCCTTGGCTTCGCTACATTCGTCGAAGGACCGGAGATAGTGTGCATTTCTGGCCGTTTGATGGATTTGATCTTCCAGCTCAGAAGTCTGTGATAGCTGAAGTTTATCCATCCTGTTGGCGTAGAAGCTTTCCTCAAGAAGACCGTACTCCTGATCAACACGATGCCTACTCAATAGCAGCATGGATGCAGCGGGCTGACCGTGATGGCCACCTTTCGGGATATCTTCATCCAAGTTTGAACGTTGAGGAGAAGCGGTTAGCGCAGATCGAAGGTTGGATCTTGGGAACTATGTAAGGGCTCAGGACACACACATAATATTCTGCACTTACCAATCCCCAATCAAGATGTCATCTGCTATACGCGCCCGTCCATGAGCTTCATTCGCATGGGTGTTTCGATCTAAAGATACAGATGTGCGGTTGTGTAGTGTAGATCATTGGCTCTGAAGTCTCCAACAAAATACCAGATATATAATCGGATAGTCGTGGCAGGTGGAGTAAGCGACCAAAGCCTCAACTTTCCTCTCACGACCGCCTTGTGTGGCTTGAGTGGCGGTGAAGTCGAGGGATTAACGGTGAAAGGCGAAGGTGGGCGAATAAACCTTGAGTATGAACTGTCTATTGCGTTCCCGTCCATCAATAGCCTCCTACTGTTCAATCAGGTACTGGACACGGTTACAGAATCTGCCTACAATGTTAAACAACATTTAAACTCAAACAACCGGAAGATCGATGACAAAGACAGAACGCCTTCAGCGTACTCGCACCATTGCTGCATACCATGAGGCTGGTCATGCGGTCGCTCATGCAATTCTCTGTGTACCGTACGGGAACACATCCATAGTCAGAGACGAGGACACTTTGGGCAGGGTTCAAACGCCCTCGACACCCGAAGACCGTGCAAGACTGACCGAAGAGTTCTATGACAGAATTTTTGATGCCGAACTCAATCATCCACTCGAGGAAATCGTCATTCCCAGCGAATCTGACGGATGGCTGTATATGAATGACCTTTTCTCCACTCTTGCAGGTGTTGCTGCTCAGCGACATCGTTTCGGCAAGATGCCGCGTGGATGGAGAAAGGATCGTGATTTCGAATCGTCTGTGCGAATCGCATCGATGGAAGATGAAGAAAGTAACGCAGTTCCGCTCGACGTTCCTTTCGCTTATGATATTATTAACGCTGCCATGAAGTACACCATTCATCTGATTGATAGCTGGTGGCCGTATGTTGAGGCGGTAGCAGCCGAACTGCTGGTGAAGGATGAACTGTCCAATATTGAAGTTCGTGACATCATCAGCACGATACGCAAGGCAGGAAGAAGTATGGTGACTGGTTGATATCCTGTTTGTCACGAGTCTCTGGAAGGAGTTTCTTCTGTCCAGTGCCGGATTGATGTTCAACAGGAACCGGCAGCCCCAATGTGTTTTGAGGGATGTTTTCCTTTTCGAACGGCGCGGGTGACTCTACCTGTGACTTGGTCGGCGGATCAACGCAGGTTAAATAATGAAAGTGAGTTCTTCTTTTTCTGAGCGCTGGGTTGATCTGACAGCCGAGTGGCTGTCCGCACTCGAGACTCCATTTCACCCATAGGAATAAACAAGGCAACCAAAATATCTGAAAGGAGAAGGGCAGATGTATAACCCTTCAAGAGGCGGGCGCGCTCCCGATGACCTGAAGAATGCGCTACTCATTGGAATCGAGAGCACACAAGGGTTTGAGGAGGCTATGGTCGATGATTTAGTCTACGTAAATGCGAAAACAGCAAGGAAGTGGACAGCTATGTCTAAGCACGAGAGAGCCATTTGGCTAACAGGCCAACTCTGGAACTGCTCGGATTGGATGAGTGGTACTTGGTATCGCATGCTCGATCTTCCCGATGGTAACAAAGGAACTTATGGAAGCGTATCTAGATTTATCAGGGAACAACTCAGAGACTGAGCAATGAGTGTATGTCACATACTGAGCTTTTCCTTGAATAAAACCTCAATAGAGGCATCTATAATGAAATGAGCCTTTACGCGCTTGCGGGCAATCCATCCCCTCCACCTTGCCCCGAATTTCTCGCAACACCGCCCTGTGTGGCTCGATTGGTGGTGAGGTCGGAGTGCCCTGAGGCTGTCGACAGTGAAAAGCGAACAACCGCCCTTTGAGGCTCAATTAGCGGCGAGGGTGAGGTGTTGGCCTGTCGCGAGTGAAGGGCTAACGTAGGCGAGGATTGCGCGCCTACCTGGGCTCATTTTACTCGCCGATTACCATGGATTCTCTAAACATTGAACTCGGCTCGTCTCGAACTATGCGCTAAGTCAGGTTCTGCTCGTAGATTGAAGATGCTGGCTTAAACGGAGTTGGGCTCTGATGGAGAGCAACCTACTGAGGTATAAGCTGGCGGCAACTCATCAAACGATGATCCTTCGGGTGGGGATTTACTCTCCCCGCCCGGAGGTTTTCAAACCATCGGATGATAGGTTGCCGTACGCCTCGAAAACTCATTTCAAACTCGTCAAACCGCAACTTAGCAAAACCTAAAATGTGTCCTAAAGGATCTGACGACGGACACTTCAGCAATAGATCCGCAACTAGCTTCTTCAAGCGCTGATCTCCCCCTCTAACTCCTTCAACCGCTTCGCCTGATCAAGCTTTATCCCCCCAAATCCCTGACGCCAACGATATTAGGTCTGATCAGTCTTTCTTAACGACCAGCAAACCAACGCCATTGTTTGCCCCTGGGTTGTGTGCTTAATATTGTGTAAAAAGGCTTAGCGCAGAGATAGACGAGCCATTGTGTTCCGCAGTATCTTGGGATTGGGAACAAACCAACCAAGTTACAGGA
>Ga0247841_10001773_pt1 | contig 45907 bp, 29 predicted proteins | sample LaCruzMarch2015__2_FD_192410 | JGI IMG/M metagenome (GOLD analysis project Ga0247841, IMG submission 192410) | Freshwater microbial communities from meromictic Lake La Cruz, Castile-La Mancha, Spain - LaCruzMarch2015_18m | ecosystem: Environmental > Aquatic > Freshwater > Lake | place: Spain... | reverse complement strand
TGATGCCGTATATCCAACACTTCCGCAACCTACACAAATGACCTTCTCCATGATACTCACCGCCTTAACCCTTCAATCAATGTTGCCGGGACATTATCGCCAAGTAACTCGACATCATCATTTCTATTCTTTTTCACAACAACTAATCCCACAAAAAACGCAAAGACCCATGGTAGATGCTGCGACTGCTTTGCCACTTCCATCAAATGATTCATCCTGTCCATAAGCCACCTCTCTTTTATTTTAACTACGCATAAAGCATATCATAAATCAGCCATTTGTCAATAGCAGTTGAAATCAAATGGCTTATTCTTATATATTTAGTCTCCATAACATACTGATATAGCATAAGTTATAGCTATTTGTTAAGACATAAAATAGATATATATTTTCGGCCATTTCTATATTTTTCTATTGACAAACGACTTATCTATGATATAATTGCTGTGTTATGAAGATCGGAAACAACTTAAAAAAAATACGGAAGGCACAGGGTCTAAAGCGTTCTGATTTGGTAAAAAAACTCCGTTTTGCTTATGGAGAAAACGCGCTAGGATATCGCACTATTCAAAGAATTGAACGTGGCGAAAATTTAAAAGAAAGGCTATCCTCCTTGTTGCAACTTGCCTATATCCTGGGAGTCGATTTAAACCAGTTATATAAGGGCACTGAATATGAAGATAAGGCTCAGCTTGAAGAAGCGGCCAAGGAAGTCTGCATAACAAGCTCTAAGGCAAGAGGCGGCATATTTAGATATAGCGACAGCGCCATTCTTGAAATTATCTCCCCAAAGAATAGTGGTTATGTGTCAATGTTTCTGTCGCTTGGGCCAAACTCTAAGACAAGACAAGAGCAGGATCCGGAGGGTACTATAAAGTTTGTATTTGTGATCGGTGGTGAGATAACGATTGTCGTAGAGGAGCTCGAAAGAACTTTACGCAAGGGGGATTCGGTTCAATTAAACAGCCACAGACCACATCACTTTGAGAACAGAACCAGAGGAAAAGCTACAGCTATTCTATATCAGAATCCGAAACGCTTCTAAACCAGCGGGAAAAACTGCTTTCTTCTCTTCAGCTCTTTTGTTACCTTGTCATAAAGCTCAACCAAAGAACTGCCTTTAGTTATATATTCGTCGATACCTCTGCTCTTGCAGGCTTCGAATACCTGGTCACTATCCCAGCCGGTAAATACAATTTTATAAATAGGCATATCTTTGGCAATATCTAAAACCTCAATGCCGCTCTTTCGGGGCATCCTAATGTCAAGAATCATCATGTCGCAAGGGTTGCCTTGAATATACTTTATGGCATCCTCGCCATTTGAAGCTTCCGGGAAATTACCCTTTATACGCAATTCAAGATAATTTTTGATATTCGCGAGCTGATCCGGCTCATCATCGACTATTAATATTGTGGGAATAGTCACTTCGTTTCCTCCTCATATATTTCATTTATCAGCTTATGCGCCGCCTTGAGAACATCTTCATAACTATATGGCTTAACTATATAAGCTGATGAGCCAAGATCCTTGCATTTTTTCATGGTATCATAGTCCTGAACTGCCGTAAGCATGATAACGCGTATTTTAGGATATAATTTTTTAATCTCTTTGAGGACGTGAACTCCTGACATCCCCTCCATTACTATATCAAGCACTACAATATTAGGTTTTTCTTTCTCTATAAGCGCAAGAGCTTCTTGTCCATTAGTAGCAGCTATGGCATTATACCCTCTTTTTTTTAAGAACTCTTTTAAATCGCCCGATACGCCTATTTCGTCATCAACAACTAAAAATTTTATCATCCTATTACTTCCTTTATTCGCGATACCAAAGTCTCTATATCTTCGATAGGTTTATAAATAATGTCATCAATACCTATCTTTTTCAATCGTTCTTCTGTTTTTTCATCGGTATATGCCGTTATAATAATACGTTTAGTCCGAGGGCTAATGACTTTGGCTTTTTCGACTACCTCATCGCCATCTACATCCAACATAAAAAGATCGCACAGAACAAGATCGGGCTTTTCTTTTTCAAGAATCCTTAGACCATCATCGCCAGTTCCTGTCGTAAATACTTCGTAATTAGGCGCTACGATATTAAGATAACGACATACATTGTTAATAAATCTTACGTTATCGTCTATTAGAAGAATTTTTACTTTATTCATTATTCGCTACGGGAAACACTATGGTAAACGTAGTCCCCTCCCCCTCTTTGCTTGTGAATGAAATGTCCCCCCTGTTCTTTCCGACAAGTTGCCGCACAATAGCAAGACCAAGCCCTGTTCCTTTTCCTTTTTGCTTGGTAGTGAAGAAGGGTTCGAATATCTTTATTTTTTTCTCCTCGGGAATACCGCAACCAGTATCGGAAATATAAATCGCTACTTTACCCTCCACTTGCTTCTCAACCGCTATCGAAATACGAGATTCTTCTTTCGATTTATGGGACATCTCGATCGCCTGCGCAGCGTTACGCAATAAATTGAAAAGTATCTGATGAATCTGGTCTTTATCCACAAAGATCGAAGGAGCGTCCGATGTAATTTTTTGCTCAATTTTTATATGCTTTAAAGTAAGTTCGTTTTCCAATATTTCTAATGTGTTTTTAATACTGTCTGCTATATCTACTTTTTCCTTGATGCCTTCGTCTCCAGGTCTTGCAAAATCGGTAAATTTCTTAGTTATTCTAGATATCTTGCGCGATTCTTCCAGCACATCTTCTAGCGTTTTTCTAAATCTGGTTTCTCTGTCTTTCTGCGAGACGCCCAGAGCATCCCACCCCTCCATCTCCTTCATAAACAGTTGCGTAGACGTTAATATTCCTGACAGAGGATTCCCTATTTCATGCTTTATACCGGCCACTAGCGTTCCGAGGGTTGCTAATTTGTCCTTCTGCCTAACGTCCTCGTAAAGCCGCGCATAGACCACGGCTATGGCTATATCTCTTGTTAATGGCACCAACACATCTATATCCTCATTTGTGTAATCGTTGCCTGACTTTCTCTTGCCGAATGCCAAGAATCCTACAAGATTTTTGTGAAAAACAAGCGGGATACATAGCTCGGCTTTAATCATATCCATATCTTGCATTAATTCCGGCGACTCGTATTTCTTTCTACCGATAAGGCTGGTTGTTTTATTGAGATAGGAGATCAAATACGAATTCCCCGAAAACGATATTGCAGTATCTATGCCAGAGCTGCCCGCAACTTCATACTTATCGCCGTCTTTATTGATAAGAAATATCGCGAAGTTTTCTAACCCTAAAGCCTTTATCAGGAGATCAACGGCTGTTTTTATGATGGCTGTCTGATCCAAAACAGACGATAGGACTGTATCAGAGAAAGTTTTTAGAAGCTGGAGGGGATCGTATTTCTTTTGGAAGAGATACTTATCGGTTATGCGAATTAGAAAATCTTCCAGCGGACGTACTGTAAAAATAATAATGATTGAACTTATCGCCAATCCAAGAAGCCTTCCACCAGCGATAAGCAATTGTGTTAGTACAGTTATGCTTACGAATACGCCGAAAATAACGGTAAACAACGATGCAAAAATAAGAGATCGCTTTATCAGAACTTCTATGTTCATCAACTGATGTTTAACGATGGCATATGCGACAAAAACGACAAACCCGCTAACTAAAATATTGAGATATGGCGGGAATGGAATGTTATACCATAAAAAATAATTCGTACAGCCGCCTATGAAACCTGTCATAATTCCGAATAAGACATACTTTATTTGTTCTTTTTTTGCCCCATCCTCATGTCTCCACGCATTCCACAAAATGCCGTGAGCATAAACGAGCTCCAGAACAAAGTATGCCAGCATAAAATGGAAGAGCCAACCCGGCACTGGCCAGAACGGGAAGAATAAACGATGTTCAACACGCTGAATATAAATCGGGCTGTAGGAGAACGACACAAAGATGGCAATCAACACTATATTAAGAATATGAACCCATGCTCTTTTCGTTTCAACGAACTTCGTTACGAAATAAAGAAATGCAGCAGGGATCAATATTGCGCCTATCATCGTAGCACGAATGAAGAACAACGCCTGCGTATATTCTTTGCTCATCAGCCAGATAAAATAATTAAACGCCCAAATAGTAACGCTAACGGCAAAAATAGCATAGGACCTATTCAGCGACGATTTAAAGTTTTTTGATAAAACAAAGATGCCGACTGCAAGTGCAGCGACGGCATTGACCAGACCGCTATAAGGAAAATACAGGAATCCCATTATTTTGCCTTGTTAGTAGCTAATATGTATTGCATAGTTCCCTGTTGTTCATAAGATACTCTGAGCTCACTTTCCTTAAACCCTGCTTCAATAAATATTTGCTTAAACTCCTCATCAGTTCTATAAATGATAAGCCATTCGCCTGCCCACTCCATACAATGAAGCGAGGGATTGCTATATCGATCGCGGGCATTCGATATAGCCATGATACCACCCGGGTTCAATAGCTTCCGGAGATTTTCCACTAATCTCACTGAAATTTTATGATTAAAATAGTCAAAAATGCCCAATGCATAAATAACATCATACTTTTTCCCGATCATGTCATTAATGTCTTTGCTAGCCGCTATTCTCAAAGCGTTTTCTTTGATAAAAGTAACATTCGGGTTGTTTGATAACAATTTTTTAGCAAATTCTATCGCATTTGCATCATTGTCATAGCAATCAAATTTAAGCTTCTTATTGATAAGCAGATCCGATTCAAGCAACTCTTTAATGTCTCTGCATGGCCCACTCCCTAAGCTCATCAGCCGTACGTTTTTATCCTTTTTATCATTAGTAAATTTCGTTATGATCCTTTTAAAATCTTCTTTCCTATTCCTTACGGCAATGCAAATTGCCGCCATGTGAAAGTAGTTATCAATAAGGCGCACAAATCCCGACGATGTAGGATTATTCTGGTAAATATCCTCTATTGCCTTAAAATCACCGGCATAACCGTAGGGTTTTCGAAAACACCATTCAAAAAACTCGCTTTGCAGAAACAGCCCTCTGATTCTGTTTATAAAAATGCGCTTAAGCTTTTCTATCTTATCACTGCGCCCAGCCATCAAATTAACCTTATCATAATTCATTATTTCTCGGAATATAGCATTAACTTCGTCGTTAAATTCATTTTGAAACTTCCCCCATTCGTCGGGATGGCGCAATAAATATGCTTCTACCTCTCGCGCCCTTTTCTTGTATATTTTTATTCGCTGCCTAAGAGACGTTTTAATATCGCTCAAGTTGGTAGGTAAGTGCGGTTCTTTTACGACTTTTTTTTCGGATATTTCTGTAATCATAATTGATTCCTTATAAAAGTACGGACTGTTATTTTTTGACGAGATTATGCTCCAAGCAAACCCCGTTAACACAGTTGATAAGCTTCTCGTTCATCTCTATAAGTTGCTCATGGTTCATTACATTTTGAATACATCGTTTTACTTTTTTCATTTTGAGTTGGCTTTCAAAAACATCCCCTCGCTTGAATAAACCATGAATTATAACATCATCGGGTTGTATCTTAACCGATCTGATAAGATCTATGAGATTAAGTATCTCACCCTCATTCATTGCATAGTCATTTATCAGCACGATGTCGGGCTGCTGCGTTAACTCATCCAATATGATACCGGATAAATTATCTATATCACTATATATGACTTTTTTCTCGTATTCACCCTTACAAAAAACTGGATTAGCAAACAACGCGGAAGTAAACGAATACATCTGAATGCTCGGCTCTATAAAAAGAAGTCTAGCCTTTGGTGTCTTCCCGAGCGGAATCGTCTCTTTTTGCTCTGCCATCTTTTTCATACCAAACACTTCCTTAATAGCATCTTCCAACTCATTCAGTTCGTAAGCATCCTTATCAAAGTAGTGATCGAATCCGATCTTTTCGGCCTTTTTCCGATATTCTATGCCATGGCTTGTAAACACGAACACCTTCACATCTTTGTAATCGGAACGTAGAATTTTTAATACTTCGAGACCGTTTATGCCGGGCATCTCCATATCCAAGATCACGAGATTCGGCCGGTCTGATTTAAGAATGGCTAACGCTTTTTCTCCATCAAGAGCGTTAAACATCTTAAATCCAATTTGCTCCAGATGGCTACTGATAGCAGTAATCCGTGGATTGTCATCTACCAATAATATTTTCTTATCCGACATCGCTGCAATCCCTCCTGTTTAGTGCTGCTTAAAACTTATATCCGAAACCGACGCTTATAACATCGGCAGCCGCGGTCACTTTTGTTCCAGCGCCTATGAGATCCGCGCTGTCGCCGCCGTCGTCCGCCATAACGTTCTTAAAATGGTGTTCCCACGCAAAATCTAGCGATAGGTCTTTCGTAATAAAAAACGAAAACCCGGTGGTAAGATGATGCTCGAGAATTAGCGGTAAGAGTGAATTGGAAAAAACAACGTTCGGCTGAATTGGGGATTTTCCATACATATAGCCAAGGCGAAGCTTCAATTTATCTTTAAAGGTTGTATATTCCGATCCTACAGCAAATACCCACTGATCTCTCCATCCAAAACCGCCGCTGTCTGGGGAATTTCGCGCAAGTTTAACGTCAGTCCAATTAATATAGCGAGTATCATATGTAATCTCAAGATTTTTAACAGGTTTAATAGATACGCCCATATTTATTATGGGTGGTTCATCTATGTATGGTAGAACGTCTTTATATTGATGATGGTGGCCCTGCCATCCATGGCTTTCATATGAAGCACCCAAGCTTAGCATATCAAACATTTTATATAATAAGCCGACTGTAAACCCTCCCCCCATCGTAAAATCCCAGTTACCTTTACCAGCAGTTTCATCGAAAAGCGTAAGCCCAACGGGGGTTATGGTATGAGCTAAGTTACACCGCAACGCCTGTATGTCTATGTTGGCGGTTGCCCCAAAAGATAATTTATCGTTAAATGCGGCCGCTATGCCAGGAGCGATCCTCATAGTCCTCATATCTACCATTTTGTCATAGTCACCGCCGTTAGCCAGTAACAGGGTATTGAGTCTTGAACTCGGATAGTTAACCGCCATCCCGCCTATCGTAAATGCTCCTACACCCACTGATATAGGATATTCGTCCGTCCCAGGAATACGGTAACTGATACCCGCATTACCTCCCGGAATATAATTTGCATTGCTTTTTTGTCGTAGCTCTCTGTTTGTATAATTGATAGCCGTATTAGGGACATTTTGCCCTTCGGTGTGTATTGTTACATCGTGAAGAAGAATATTTTCATATGAGGCGTCAATTCTATTTCCGATTCTTACAAGCCCTGCGGGATTTTTTACCAAACATGAGGTGTCCTCCGGAGAAGCGGTAGTTGCACCCGCCATACCTTCATCTCTTGCGCTGAATCCTATCATACGCGATGCGTTGGCAGCATAAACAGATTCGATCGGCAAAAGAAACATGATGCATATCAAAACAATAATAACGGGGCTAATCCTATTGCTTTCCCTCATTTAATATTTTCCCCTTTCTTGGTTTTTCCCTTTCCCCACCTTGCCTTCCGCTTCTCTTCTCTATCTATCCACTTGTCTATTGCGCTCTTCCTAAACCTCAGTTGCTTTCCTATCTTAAAGGATGGTATCTTACCGGCTTCCGAAAGCTGGTAGAGGGTGCTTTTAGACACCCTAAGATACTCAACTAACTCATTAAGACTCAGTATCTTATTCATTTGTGACACAGTCCTTTAATTAACGGTTTTTAGCGGTTTTTAATAGTACCAAAAGTATACACTACATTTTCTAAAATGGCAAATGAACGGATTGAAATCTACTTTTACCTGACAAAAACATATCATCAAATATGAAATTATTAAAAATCAAGTTTGACAAAATTAAAAATCAGATGTATTATTACGTTAAAGAGGAGAAATGACAATGCATGTCGGGGGCGTAATAAAAAAACTGAGAAAAGAGCGAAAGATGACGCTTCTTGATCTATCGCAAAAATCAGGCGTCGCTTTAGGCTCTCTAAGCAGAATTGAAAATGGCAAAATGGCCGGCCCTGTGAAAGTACACGATAGGATAGCCAGGGCACTAGGTATTACTTTGCCCGAGCTTTATCAACCTCTTCCATCCTCTAAGAAGACGCTAGAAATAAAAGAAAAGGCTATAGGACGTACCGTAGGAGTGCATGACAGGAGTTTTTCTTCGGAGCTACTCATAGCCAATGCAAGAAATAAAAAAATAGTCCCGCTCTTATTAACAATAAAGAAAAACAGCCAGACCGCTCCCGAAGAGACAAAATCAGACATCGATAAATTCGTCTATATACTTGACGGTGTTGTTGAAATTAATATAGCAAAAGAGCAATATGTCCTTCATTCAGGAAGTACAATATATTTTGACTCATCGGCACCGCATTATTTTAAGAATATCGGAAAAGATGAAGCGCACCTTCTATGTATAGTTTGCCCGCCAATAATATAGCCTAAAAATCATTCAAAAAGTAATATCTTTTGGTACGTTGCGAAACTTTGAAATATCATTTATATCTTCTTCGCGGAATCTCCATTGGCCGCCGAATTTAAAGGCGGGTATCTTCTTCTTTCTTGCCAGCCTACGAACCGTATAAGGATGAAGTTTGAACTGCTTTGCTACCTCTTCCGCACTAAATATCTCAGGAAACCTGCCCATAGGTAATTACCCTGTATGTTTTGTTGCTTTTTATAACAAATTATTCCAAAGTCAAATTAGAAAATTCCGAAAAAATCGCCAAAATGTCCCTAAAAACGGGCTTTTTGGCCCTGCCGTAGAGCGCATTTTTCGATGCGAAATTTTGCCATTCTCCGACGGAAAGGTCGTCTCAAATCACCCATGCGAACAGTGGATCCTTAGACAAATTGACATGGACACGCTTTTTTGAACCTACAATCACTGACTCCCCGCGCCTCGCCCGACCCGCACCCCGACCCCCCTTCCAAGGACCCGTAAGCATGTCCTGCTCTGATCTTGCCCGCCAGACGCGACGTGGACGCAAATAACCCCACTTCTATGCCCCTATACAGACGTAGCCGACGTTAAAACGTCGGCTACTGCGATCAATACCTTGTGCTATATTTGTGCTAATATCATCGCCAGGATGCGACGGATACGTCCAGATTGCTACAACTCGAATTGCGACGTAACTCACAGTGAAATAACGTAGTTGCAACAATATCAATGGGTTACGAAAACTGCCCGGGTCTCATTAAGAGTGTCCTGCTCTGCCAATTGAGCTATGCGGGCGCTATCGTTTAAGTCAGGCGCCCAGCCTCTCCGAAGCACACTTTCTGCTCCTTATTGAATGCGAAGGAGGGCGGGCAAACTAAGCTAATTTCAAGAAAGCCGATTATACCAAAATACCTCAGTATAGGCAAGAAAATCCTTGGCATAAATGTAAAAAGGGGCAGGTGCAAAATTTGCTTTATACCCGCCCCTATTACTTCTTTTTTACGCCGAAACGAGCGTCGCCGCTATCGTTCCGTAATCCGGCTTATCATAAACCTGTATTGGCCTATAAGCGAGAATACCCTTTAACAGATTCCCTATATCATTTTTGGCTATAGCCATTATATAGGTTTCCAGCGCTATCTTGTCGGTAAAGCTGAAATGCGTCTTTAGATAGAAACTTAAGAGCCTGTATATGGGCGAGCTCGGATCGGTCTTCTCATCCATAGCGCGCATCAACATCATAACAGCATAAGTATCGACCCAGAACTGCTTCCTATATTCCAGCTCCCTTTTTTTTTGCTTCGGATTAAGAAGCCTGCTCCTGGCGTCAAGAAGTTGCTGTCTGTCCACTATGGTAAACCGTATGCCGGCCGCCTTGAGAGCTTCGTAGTGCTCGCTTCCGAATTTATCATTTGGCAATTCACTGGGGAGCAATACTATCGTCCTATCTTTCCTAAGATTGGGATTGCTTAGAACATTCGTAATAAACTGCTCGGCCGTGCTCCCGCTTACCGCATCGAGGTTGAATCTATCGCCATAGGTATTCTTGTGCGCATCCATTTCGCCGTTTGCGAAAAATTCGCGTGGAACGAGCAGCGTGTAGCGATTTGCGTGATCGGTCGGTATCTGCCCTCCGGCTTCGGAGGCAAGTTGTGTCAAAGCGCCGATATCTTCATCCTCAGAAACAAGCGCCGGTGTCGTCGCCGCTACCGGCTGCAGGATGGGCGCAAACTCGACTCTTGTCGTCGCGCTTACGAGTGATGCTGCGGCTTCGTCAGTAACGATCGTGTAGTCAGGATGCGTCTTCAATATCGTTGATGGCACCTCAGCCGTCGGCGGCAGAGTAAGCGTCTTGACGACCGCATCGGCCTTGTCTTTGCCGATAGCATTTTGTATTATCCGTTTGCTCTCCACCACAACGCCTGTCGCATTAAGCGCCTTTAACGGCACTTCACTGACATCGTCAAAGAAACGCGAATTATCTATTATCGTAGGTATAGCCAGACTGGTGATCTTAGCGAACTTTCCGAAATACTCGGACTGCGGGAGGACCGTGACATTTTTATATCCCATATCGGACAACTTCGCCTGCAGCTGCGTGGATTCCGAATAAGTGCGCGGCACATAGAATGTCCTCTCGGAATTTTTCGCAAGTGAGACGCCGAGTGCATTCAGCTCCTCTATTGCTCTATCCCTCGTCACCGGCTTACCATGCTTTTCGGCCATACCCATACGCCGTGTAATAAGATCTTCGTAGACGCCGAGAGATTTTCTAGCTCCGTTCTGAATGCTAAGCATGCGAGCCAGCATATCGACAATCGTGGTATCGGTTTGGTTGGCCGTGATCATAAATTCATTGAAGTCCCTTAACTTTCTGGCGAGCGGCTGGCTCATATCACCGGAGATTATTTTACCTCCGGAAATAAGCTCCTCTTCTTCGAGGCCTATCTCCGGGGCCGGTTCCAGGAAAGAATAATGGCCGTCGCGCCCTATTCCGCAAAGCCACAGGTCGACCCCGCCGAATCTCGATATCATCGCGACATATTCATCTAGCTCTGCCTGCGGATCTGCCGTCTGGCCATCTGGAATATGAATGACAAACGGCCTCATGGCATGATCACGAATGAGTTCATCGAACAGGTACTTATACATGAAGCTGCGATAACTCTCCGGATGGTCTTTGGGAATGCCGAGATATTCATCGAGGTTGAATGTTACGACCCCCGACCAGCTAACTCTCTCTTCCCTGGTAAGACGAAGGACTTCCTTATATACCGGTATCATCGTCGAACCGGTAGCCAGACCAAGCACCGCTTTGCGGTTCCGCTTGACCTCGTCGACGATCTGCCGCGCCACATAATTCGCAGCGGCCGATTCATCCGGTTTCACGATCAGCTTAGGCGCCGTTAGCGCCGGAGCGTTCTCGACAGAACGAGATCCGATTTGTAATTCCCATTTGATAGTCTTAGCCTCCCCCGGCTGAAGCACGAGCGCCCCAGCCTCTTTATTGCCGCTTAAAAACATGTTTCGTCCGTTTGGAATTGTAATTAACGGCTCCACGCTGAATACTCCGGGAGCCGGCGCTTTATCCTGCGTCGGTACCCATATTAGAACGTGCGGAAAATGCTCTTTATCAAACACTATACGCCTATTTTCTCCGGTCTTCATATTATGTAATACGATCTCAACGTTCCCTGACGCCTCCGACTCCAGCCCGGAGAGAACGACCTCAAGCCCGTATCTAAGCGGCTTTGGAGTGCTGAAATCCCATTCTCCTCCCCTTGTAACATCTTCCGGCTTGGCATTGATATCCAAGGGCGTGGAATCTTTAGCCCAGACCTTCCCGGCTTTAACCTGGATAGTCCAATCCTCCAGGTCATCGAGCTGATAGAAAGGATGATAACCGCCGCCTAGAACGACCGGCGCCACATCCATGTTTGTCATGGTCAATTCGGAGGTTAGCCTGCCGTCCTTCAGACGATAGGTCTGCTCGAATGATACCTTTCCGATGATATCCGCAAGCGTTTTGGCGCCTTCGACATCCAGGACGACTTCTTCGGATGTAATCGAAAAAGTGATCGAATCATTCTCGGCATTGCGCATGTGCCACCGCACCTTGTCAGTAATACCATGTAGCAAATGTTTGCAGGCCTCATTATCCAGGGGATTAACACCATCGACGGGACGCGCCAAAGAGGACTTCAATATATTCACCGGCGTCTGGCCGTCCTGCTTCAACATATCGCCGAGCGGCGTGCGGCCGTTTGCAGGGATCATCACAGGAATTCCTCCGGGCACCGCAAACGCGTTGCCGTCCTGCCTGACCTTCTCTCCGCCGGCTCCCTGCCAGATCATATTCTTACCGCCGGCTACCAGCCGCGTTACAGCCGCGCCGAAGTCTGTGATCTCAAAATAGTCCTCATCGGATCCGATCCTGAATATCTTGTATTTTTCTTCCTGCACAGTTCGCGCAATGCCCGCGGCGGATGGCTTTAATGACTTTAGTGTAGCTGCAATGCCAGACGTATATATCGATTCTACGCTTTCGGACCCTTTCTTCATGAGCCTTAACGTTTCATGAAATCTATTGGTTATCCGATACTTAGGCTGTTTTTCTGTTCTATCTATTACAAGAATGCCGCTGGCGTGAAGCTCTATGTCAAGGCCCGCCAAATCTCTTCTTGCCGTCTTTTGCCAATAATGTGCCATTCTTTCAAAATTAAGTTCCGGGGATCGTCTACGTACTTCTTCGTAACCAATCTTATAATCATCTAGCGTAAAAAATCCTTGAGACTCCAATAATCCTTGTATGTATGGAGAGGCTCCTATCACCAGCTTCGCTGCCAGAGCCCCCTTGCCAGGCCGTTCGTCGAAAGTCCCGTCTACGCTGCGGGGCTGCTTTGGAAGTTTATTCAATCGTGCTTTTAAATTCGCGAGGGCCTCTGAAGCGAATATTAAGCGCCACGGATCCGGATTTTGCAGCCCTTCACTGCTCATAAGCAATGTTATAACGTCGCCGAGCATATTATTATTCAATTCCATCCTATCGGCGGTATTGGCAATATCCAGAGCTGCGAGAAATGCGTAGAATTTACTTTGACTCTTTAACCCATCGCCGTTTTTAAGAAATATCTCGAGCGCCTTTATCGCATCTTTTCCGATCATCCCTTTGCCCGCGATCTCGGTAATAGCACTGGATGCCCGGAATGTAGACGCAATATTGCCGCTCCTCAAACCTTCGGCACCTACAAGCGATTTCAGCAATATACGCTTCGCATCTCTATCCAATATTTCTTTATCGGCGAAGCGGGCAAGCACCAGTGAGGCCTGAAACACTTCCCATGGCGCTCCGGTTCGCAATATTCCATTCTTAGCCGTCAAAAGCTCTACGATGGTCTGCGGTATATCTTTACCCAGTCTCGGATAATCGGCGAAACCTGCGAGCGCGATCGAGGCACGTAATACGCGCCGTGGCTCCGAACTCTGTAACCCGTTCTTTCCTGTAAGTGAATCTATTATTCTATTCATCTTATCGTCATTCAATATCCCGTCAGCTGCGAGCTTGGCAAGCGCATGTGTAGCCTGGTATGAGCGCAGTGGATCACTTCCCTGTAATCCATCGAATCCGATAAGCGAATCTATGATTGTCTGTACTCCTGTTTCGTTTAATTTCACGGTGCCGGCGATATTGACGAATACCAGCGCGGTCTGAAATACGCGCTCCGGATCTCTATTTTGCAGCCCTTCGGGGCCGATAAGAGATTTAGCAATGTCCAATATCATGCCTTTGTTCAGTTTGACCGTTCCAGCGAAATTGGCTAGCGCGAGCGCGGACCTAAACACCCGCTTCGGATCCTGGCTGCGCAATCCACTTTTGTCGGCAAGCAACTTTATGACGGTTTTTATCACATTTTCGTCCATTTTAACGATTTCTCTCTTTTCCGTTTTTGGTGCCTTGGACGATCCGCCATTTGATGCCATTAATTTTTCATCGGCTTTTTGGGCGTCGTTTAAAGGCCGGGGGTCTGACGTCGTATCTTTGCCCTCTTTGGGCGCTTTGACGTACCTGTCAACGGTCCTCCGAGGCCTGGCTCCGTTATTCGCGACGCGCCGATCTTCTTTAGGATAGACCCTTAATCTTTCTTCGGATCCGGACGATGGATCATATTCCATAATGTAGGACTGGGCGGCGGGATCCAGTTTTCTAGCCATGATCCTTATTGCACCGGTCTCCGGATCGCCCTGGGCTTCGTGCCTGAAAATTTGAAAACCGGACAGGTCGTTAAAAAAATCGTCATCTAATATCACGGGGTCTTTAATGCTATCCAAATTCACCGGCAGTTTTTTTGCTTCGATTATAGCTATGCAGGCCTTAAACCATATCAATATCCTATTCTGATCGCGCAACTCCGAACCGAGCATATCATCCGTTATCGCGGCAGGTGCCAGAGTGTCGGTAGAATTTTTTGGCACTACATCCTGCGCGAACCCGATATCTAAAAGGAATGTGTTTAATAGGAATGTCGCGAGGACTGCTGAGGAAATTATCCTTTTGACCTTACGTATCATGACCCCTCCGTTTTAATCTTACCAATGCTGAGTATTGAATATCTTATCAATATTAGGTAACTTGTTTAATTTTAACATCTATATACTATGTGTCAATCGTGAAATCTATATTTTTTATACCTTAACTGAGACTGTAAAAACCCGGCCAACCGCCCCGGTTGGCCGGGTTAAATTATGAAGAACTTTTTAGCTATTTGGCTTATCGATAGGAGCGCGCAGACTTTCCTTTAGGTCTTCTATGCTTTTTTTAAGTTCTTTCTGTTCTTTCTCTATCACGGTAAGGCGCGTTTTGATCTCGCTAATATTTCGAATGGCAAAATCCTCCGCTCCCTCTATTACCCACTGGCTTCTTTCCTTGTGCATCTGGGCTCCTTCTGGAACTACCAAGTTAAGGCCGCCTATCTTTTTGATCTCCATCCCGGGAGGGATTATCACATTGCCGGAACTATCTTTAACACGAACTTCCGGGGTAGTTTCCAGTGGCTTATCATAATCATCCCCTCTCTCATCCTGACAAAAAGCCTGGGATGCAAAAAGGATAGATAGCGGTATCACCAGCGCGGATAAAATGATCTGCCTCATGCTGCCCTTTATCTTTTTTGCTCTTTGTGGGCAATGGAAAAATTTGGTGCGGATGGAGGGATTTGAACCCCCAAGGGTTTCCCCATTAGCTCCTAAGGCTAACGTGTCTGCCAGTTTCACCACATCCGCGCATTCATTAGCATTGCTTTATCATATTTTCTCTTTAAACAAGGAACTTTATCACTATAATACATGAATCTGACTATTTTACAAGAATCACCTTTATAGTAATTAAGCTGATATGCCCTTACGACTTTTTCTATCGAGCCCTTAATGCCAAGTTGTATTGTTAACCTTTTTCTCAGCCATGCCAAAAACTGCACACTTGCAGAGGTAATTCTAATCCTAAATTGTTTTCTTTTGCTTTCAGGGTGCATAAAATAGCCGATGCTCCCATCCCCATCTATTAAACCTCTTAAGAAATCCGCGAGATACGCCGGCGGTATTAGAAGCGGGCCTATGGTTTTGCTTTTGTTTGGGCCAATACCAATATTTGTTAAAAAATTATAAAGCTTAACATTGCCAAATTGTACTACATAACATTTTTTGCCATTAATCTTGGAGTAACCGCCGCTCTTCTTCAGGGAAATTCTGTTCTTTAAATTAAGGCATTTTTTGAAAGTACCCATCAAATCTATGTCAGTAGACACAAAAGCCAAATGACGCCCGTCAGGCGAAAGATTCCCATCCGCAGTAATAAGGCCTAATGCATATGCGAAATTAGTACTCCAGATTATTTTTTCCATTTTCTGATTTGGCGCGCCCGGGGTGATTCGAACACCCAACTTACTGGTTCGAAGCCAGTTACTCTATCCAGTTGAGTTACGGGCGCGCGGAAAATTTCTCTGAAATTTTCATTCCGGAAGCGCTCTTTTACTCCAGTTTTATCTCTTCTTCGACCGCGAAGTTATCCTGGAAGCTCCCGTCACCCACGAGTTCCGGCGCCTTGAACTGCCCATCATGGGCCCCGGCCGCCACTCTCTTTGCTCTATAGCGTTCAAACTCCCCGGATTTTATAACTTTAAGAACGGGATTGCCTAATATCTGCGACTCTCTGGTAAAATCATATTCCCGGTTCTGTTTCCTGAGCTCCGTTTCGAAAGACTTAAGAAACTTCAGTTTGTCCTGACGAGAGACTGCCGCCTGAGAAAATTCGATCAGAAAAGAGTACCTAGGAAATCCTTTTATCTCCGCGGCGACGCAGAAAAATTCCACCGTCAAACTGCCGGCGCCTATCACTCTTACTATGGCTTCGTTTACTTGGGATTCGTATAGCTTCTCTCCGGCCAGCGATACGGCGTTCGTCCCTTTCTGAACAAATTCGATTATGGGCGTCTTATGCAAAAATCCGTTGACCTTTATGAGGTCGTCTATATTATAACGGTAAAGCCCTCCGGCGGTAGTCACGACTATGAAATATTCCCCTCCAACCTCCAGTTGATCGCAGGTCAGCGCTCTTTTGTCGGATTTTTCGGCATCCTCTTTCGGTATAAACTCGTAAAAATTAGTCGTTATGGCGAGCGCGCCGCCGGCGCCTGAATCGCTCATAGGGATCGAGTTTCTCGCTTCCGTAGAAAGGCAGCCCATGTCTCGTATCGGCACCCCTTTAAAGTAGCTCTCGAGTTCCTTCAGGTACATCTTCATAGCGCCGCCCTTCCAGCACTCTACTATCTCCATCTCCGGCCATAATTTACCCGGCGAAAGCTCCCCGTGGTCGCGCACGATCCGCTTTAACTCATCCGCCCTTTTTTTGTTGGCCTTTAACCTGCTCTCCAATTTTTTCCTTATAGGAGATTCTATCGTCAATTTTTTATTCAGAGTTCCTTTTTCTATATCCTGTATTATGAGATCCTGCAGGCCTTTTATCTTTTGACATAATAGGACTATGGTATTCGGGTTTAGCGTGGCCACCGTGGTTATATTATGTTCTATCGCTATTCGCAATATTGTGTAATACCTGGCGGCGTAATCCTTTATCTCAAATACATCGTGCGGAAGGACATAAAGATTCTTCACGAAAAAAGGCAGCTCATTATATCCATATCCGCTCTCCGCCCCGTACGGTATGCCGCATTCGGTATGGCCTTCGACCTGAGGGCTTACTATAGCCAGTATCTTACCTTTTAATATCCCGGGATGGTCCCGCACTATGTAGTAACTCCAGATATCAGTCAGCAGAGCTTTCTTCACTTCAGAATATCCGGTGCTCGGTATATACTTGGGCTCCGCGGTGGTCCCGCTCGTGGCGCCGAAAAATAACACCTTATCTTTGACCAGTATGTTAGTCTCCCCCGCGGTCATCTTGTTTATATAAGGGCGGATATTTTCATATTCGACCAGAGGAACCGTAGAGCGATATTGCTCGATCGTTCTTATCTCTGAAAAATGATACTTACGGCCGTATTCCGTATCTTTATTGCGTGATAGATACTCCAGAAGTATCGCCTTCTGGGCAGCCATGGGATCGAGAGTAGCGTTTTCGAAGGCTTTGGCCTTGGGGGCAAGGACCATCATTGCCATACGAGCTATAGACATATCACTTCCTTATAGTTATTTTTTCGGATCTATTTAATTTAACCTAGATAAGCTTCTTAGCTGCGGCCAACGCCGCGTTATAATCCGGCCCCATGCCCAGCTCTTTAACATACTCCACGTACGCGACATTGTCGCTCTTATCGACTATAAAGATGGCCCTGGCCAGAAGCCGCATGTCCTTTATAAGAACTCCGTAAGCGCTCCCGAAACTCGCATCCCTATGATCGGACAGCGTCTTTACTTTATTTATGTCAAACTCCTGGCAAAATCTCTTCTGGGCAAACGGCAGATCCATGCTGATGAATATTATCGCGAGGTCCTTCGACAACTTCGAGGCCTCATCGTTAAACCTTTTTATCTCCGTGTCGCAAACCGGGGTGTCAAGCGATGGCACCGAAGCTATAAGCTTTATTTTTCCTTTAAAATCACTTAAACTTTTCTCGCTCAAAGAGGAGTCGAGCGCCTTAAAATCTTTTGCCTTTTGCCCTATCTTTACCTCATCCCCCAAAAGCGTGATGGGACTGCCCTTAAACGTAACAACATTCGATCTCTCCATAATTATCTCCTTTTTATTTTATTTCAACAGAGGCATCCGCGTCGAACGGATTTGTGCGCATAGCCAGGGAGAATAGATACGGATAATCCCGGCTCAAATGATTCATATAAGAAAGCCATTCCACCACTACGAGAGTGTACGCCCTATTAATATCCCCAACGAGATGCTCACGGTCCTTCTCATGAAGATTTTTCAGACTCTTCCTGCTGAGAAGCTCTTCGGTAAGGTGAAACACCGCCCATAACAGGTTCGTAAAAGTCTCGTGCTCCAGCAGGTTAGGATTCTCAAGCAGAGTGAGCAGAAAAGCTCTCTTCTTCACCAGAAAATCCCGCAAGGCCTCGAGATCCGATCTATTCAGATCTATCTTGCCTCGATATCCTAAAGTGCGGATCTTCATCTTTGAGAATTCTTTATCGCTCCAAGCCTTGGTGACGATGAGGTCTTTTGATATTCCGACAGAATCCGAATCAAATTTCGAAACTATCTTTATAAGTTCTGTCCCGACTTCACTAAAAAAAGCCCCTATGACCATGTTGAGCTTTTTCAATAAAGCCTTCTTCTCCCTGTAACTGAGAAGGCCATGCAGAACAAGCGTTACGAGAAGCACTTCGATAAATACAAAGGCTATGTCGCCTATCAGATATAGGAATATGTGGCGGGCATCCCTGAAGATTAGATAGTGAATGTAATATACGATTATAGACATGGCTATAAGAACGATGCCCATAACCATCTGCCAGCTGAATAGACGCTTAATATTCATAAGATCTTCCCTTAAATATTGGCGAAAATATGATTTTATTGATTAATTATATAGGCGGGCTGAGATAATAACAAGGATTATTTGGATCGACCAACCTAACCGCCGCGGTTAGACGAAGGTCGTTTGTTATGAGCTTTTGCGAGGATGTGAATATGGGTTTGAGCCCTGGGAGCGCTTGCGCCAATTACTGCCGCCGTGGCTGCCACCCTGACCGCCGCTCTGACTGCTACCATGACCACCGCCGTGGCTTCGACCTTGACCGCCGCGGCTTTGCCCTCCATGGCTTTGGCCGCCATGACTTTGGCCGCCATGGCCATAGCGCTGCTGACTGTGTCTTCTCTGCATCGGATTACGAGGCGCTGGATTATTGGAAAAAGTCTCTTTTGGAAATTCCGGGTGGCTCAAAATCGGCAGAGCCGTCTTTATCAATTTTTCTATACTGCGAACGTCTATTTCCTGATCAGGAGTAGCGAACGATATCGCGCGGCCTTTATGCCCCGCGCGAGCGGTACGGCCTATACGATGGACGTAGTTCTCGCTATCCTCGGGAAGATCGTAATTTATAACGAGTTCTATTCCGGTGACATCGATGCCCCTGGCGGCGATGTCCGTGGCTACGAGAACTCTATATCTGCCTGATTTAAAACCTTCGAGAGCTTCTTTGCGCTGGGCCAAAGAACGGTTCGAATGGATCTCCGCGGCTTTGTGCCCCGCCACTCTTAAGAAACGCACGATCTTTTCGGCGCCGATCTTGGTCCTTGAGAATAACAATACAGAACCGTGATATTGGGCAAGTATCTTGCTCAGAAGCTGCCTCTTAGCGTCTCTGCTGACAATGTATAATTCCTGAATAACGCCCTCTGCCGCGGTTCCGGATGGAGCCACCTCAATATGTATAGGAAGTTTCATATGGCCGGTCGCTATGTTGATGACCTGTTTAGGTATGGTCGCCGAGAAGAGCATCGTCTGTCTGTCTTTAGGGATAAGCTTCAGTATTCTCTCGATCTGCGGCAGAAATCCCATATCGAGCATGCGATCCGCTTCGTCAAGGACAAGAGCGTTTACATCGGCCAGGATTATAGTGCGCTGCTCTATATGATCAACGAGCCTCCCTGGAGTCGCTATTATGACTCTGGGGCTCTTTCGAAGTCCCTGTATCTGAAGATGCATTGAAGCCCCGCCTATTATAACGACCGTGCGCATGCCGAATAGCGGAGTTAACTTCTGAAAAGTCTCATCTACCTGAAGAGCGAGTTCTCTGGTGGGAACCAAAACGAGGCACTTGCCTCTCTCCTGGGCAAGGCGCTGTATTACAGGTATAGCGAAAGCGAGGGTCTTGCCTGTGCCCGTCTGAGCCACTCCTATGACATCTGAGCCCGCTATGGCCGAGGGTATCGCCTTATACTGTATTGGAGTAGGCACGGTGAACTTCATGCGATCAAGCGCTTCGAGTATCTTTGGCGCTATGCCGAGGCCGTAAAACGATGTGTTTGATTGTTGTTTAGGCTGTTGTTGATTCATTATGCCGTATTTTATCACACCGGAGGGCATCTGTCGAGACTTATTAATGAAAAGAGAAACCGTCGTCTAACCGCGGCGGTTAGACGACGCCCGGAAGAACTACTCTATACATTTTCCGAAGTTTTTGATATAATACCGGGCATATGAAGATAAAGGACTTGGCGAAGATAGTAGATGGCGCTGTAGATGGCAACGGCGATATCGAAATAACCGGAATGGACGGGATCGATACCGCAGAGCCAGGCGACCTGACATTCGCGATCGATGAAAATAAGCTATCGGAAGCGGAAAAAAGCAAAGCTTCCTGTATTCTGACGGTCAGTTCGGCAAGAAAATCCTCAAAACCTCTGATACGCGTAGCGAATCCTAAATTATCCTTCCTCGTAGCCTATAACGCCCTTAATGCCTCTAAAGAAGTGAAGGCGTTTAAGCATCCGTCATCCAATGTCTCGGAAAAAGCCTCTATCGGTAAAAATGTCCACATAGGCGCCGGAGTGTATATCGATGATGGCGTAAAGATCGGCGACAATGTCGTAATAGAGGCGAACTCCGTAATAAAGAAGAACTGCGAGATAGGATCTTTCTGCCGCATATACCCGAATGTCACATTATATAAGAACGTTAAAATTGGAAATAACGTCATCCTTCATGGTGGCGTTGTGCTGGGCTCAGATGGATTCGGATATGTGAAAGACAAGGGTAAGATCTATAAATTCCCTCAGCTTGGCAGGGTAATAATAGAGGACGATGTTGAGATAGGCTCAAATACCACTATAGACAGAGGTTCTTTGAGCAATACCGTGATAGGCGCCGGGTCCAAGATCGACAATCTTTGCCATATAGCTCATAATGTAAAGATAGGAAAGAACGCCCTGATAGCCGCTTTTTGCGGGATAGCCGGCAGCGTCACTATAGGCAGTGACGTCACGATAGGCGGTCAGGTCGGGATCGGGGATAATTTAAAGATAGGCGACAATGTTACTATAGGGGCTCAGAGCGGCGTGACTAGCAACATAAAGAGCGGTTCGGTAATATTGGGATTTCCTGCGAGGCCGATCGCCCAGACCAGGCGCCAGATGGCCGTCTTATCCTGGCTCGAGAAGAACTATAAGCTTGTATCCGCTAAAATAAAAGAAAAAGATCCCGCCTAATCCTTTTTTCTTTCAAGGACCACTTTTACGGGAACCCCCTCAAGATCGAACGTCGTTCTTAAAAAGTTCTCGACGTATCTTCTGCTATTCTCATTTACGAGACCGCTATCCTTAAACCCAATTATGAAGACCGGCTTGCCCGCCGCCTGCTGCTTAAGATACAGAAATTTTATCCTCTTGCCTTTTATCTCCCTGAGCTCGTTTATAGCTCTCAATGCGCCGGCAAGCTGGTCTACCGGCATCGTTCTTCCGGTCTTCTCATAAAGCGGCCATACCAGATCGAAACTCTGCAGGACATTCCTCCCGGTCTTGGCCGAAATAAACACTACAGGGAAATTTTTTATAAGGCTCATCTTCTTCAGCATCATATCTTTGTAGGCCTTCATCTCAAAGCCCTTAACAAGGTCCCATTTATTAACCGCGACTATGAGCGCTTTTCCTTCCGTTATACATAGTTCCAATATCCGCGAGTCATCCTCTTTTATACCCTCATACGCGTCGATAAGCGCTATAGTGACATCGGAGCGTTTTATCGCTTCTTTAGCCCGGACCTCTCCGTAAAAATCGGCCGCTCTTTCCAGTTTCAGATCATGCCTCATCCCAGCGGTGTCTATGATCCGGTAGCTCTTCCCCTTATACTCAAAATCCGTATCGAGAGCGTCTCTCGTTGTTCCCGCCACATCATGCACTATGGCGCGCTCTTCTTTTAATATGTTATTGAGATATGAGGATTTGCCGACATTCGGCCGGCCGACTATAGCGACGTTTACCGGCTTGACGGTGTTTACGGGAGTTTTTTCTTCCACGCCCAGGACCGCGGCATTCAGTAATTTTTCGATGCCGCTACCATTGACCGCGGAGACCGGATACGGTTCGCCCAGACCCAGCTCAAAAAACTCCAGAGCGCGCGTGGTATCTGAAGAATCATCGACCTTATTGACGACGAGGAATATCTTCTTCGATGTCTTTCTGAGCCTCGCCGAGAGCGCCTCATCCTGAGGCATTATGCCGGCTCCGGCGTCGGTGACAAATATCAATATATCCGCCTCTTCGATAGCCATATCGAGCTGCTTTAATATAAGGCCGGGCATAACGCTGGTGGAAGAGGATTCAAATCCTCCGGTATCGATAACTGTAAAAGTCTTCCCTTTCCACTCTATATCGGCATAAAGTCTGTCGCGCGTGGTCCCGCTCTTCGGCTCTACTATAGCATTCCGCGAACCGGCTATCCTGTTAAAGAGGGATGACTTTCCTACGTTTGGGCGGCCTACTATGGCCATCTTTATAAGTTTTTTATCGGACATAAGGTTATTATAGCACTAATACGGGAGCGATAGTAGTTCCTTCCATCGTTCGAGCCAGCCATGGCTGTGAGTGGCGCCATCGACGACCGTGATGCTCCCGTTATCGACAATTCCTTCTTTTCTTATAAATGACTCCGATATCAACGGAGGGATCATCTTGTCATCTGAACCGATAAAATGGCGTTGGGGTATATTTTTTATCTTTTCAGCAACTTCCATAGGATCGAGAGAGCCTTCAAGCCTGCTGACATTATGATACCGATTTAACTCGTTGGGGTTTAAATTTCCAGCGATAGTCTTTATCCCGATCACATCGTTCCTGCGCGCGGCCACGAGCACCGCAACGGCCGCACCTCCCGAATACCCTACGAGCTCTATGCTCCTCGCCCCTGTCTTTAAAACTGTCTGGCTTATCACTTCATTCACAGATCGTATCACTTCTTCGGAAAATCTTTGGCCCGACCAATATGCCGGGTCGCACCCGGGGATGCCGGATTCGGCGTATTGTCCGGGGCGGGCTATGTAAACGACATTCGGTGATGGGTCCATAGCGGCAAGCTCGATGACCAGCGGCGTGCGCGGCGTAGGGTCATCGGACAAGCGCGTTCGGGATATCCATGCTCTGCCGTCTCCTTCTATATAGAAGCGGATCGGCGAACCGGGCTGGCTTATGCGCTCGTAGGAAGTTAATGTGAAGTCAGGCGTCTTGATGAAAGACTTAGTGAATCCATTTTGAGCCGCGAAGGAATCCGCGGAATCCGAGGGGGCGGTGAGCCAACCGGACGTCGCGCATCCGGAGATGAGCATGACAGCAAGCGCTGAGATTATCGACCTGTATATCTTATTTGGTATTCGCATGGTTATTCACGAACGCGATTCGCGATTCTTTCGCGGGATTGGCGATGGATTAATGCTCTATTCGGGGAGCGGCTCGGCGATTACGCCGTCATTAGGGGCCTGGCTCAGATCCTCCTGTAAGGGAGCGTTCTTCTTATCCAACTTACGCTGCCTCTTCTCTTCCTGTTTCTTCTTTTGAGCCAATTCTCTGGCGCGCTTCTTAAAGGAATAGTTGTCTCTTGCCAAAATAACCTCCTTGGTATGCCTTATATGTCGCAGATACTGATTATAGCCCTAATAATAGGATTAGCAAGAAGATTTTAACTATTTTTAAACTATTTTTAAATAGTTGTTGCTTTTCCCGGGGAAGAGCGGTATAATCCAACCTTGTAGTAAATAAAGTCGGGAAATTTAAACCATGAGGTTTTTACCTGTTGCTGTTATTTACTATTAATTCTGAAGGAAGGAGGTAGTAAATAATGACAAAAGGTAAAGTGAAATGGTTCAATGATGCTAAAGGTTATGGCTTCATCACCCCTGAGGACGGAAAGGATGTATTCGTACATCACACCGCCATACAGGGTGATGGTTTCAAGTCCTTAAAGGAGGGTGAAGAGGTAGAGTTCACCGTCACGCAGGGACCGAAGGGCGAACAGGCCACTAACGTAGTGAAGCTGTAATTACGATAGTCGAACAAAAACCCCGGTGATCTAACGATCATCGGGGTTTTTGTATTTATACTTTCGACCAGCCGGGTCGGTTGGTCGCGGTCGAATCTCAAAGCGCCTACGCGAAGTAGCTGACCATGCGCGTCAGCACCTCCACAGCGTTCCTCTTCACGGGGCCTATTATCTTTCCTATAAGATAAGCCCACCTCCTAATCACCCCTATGGTGCCATCGGGGTTTATGAGGTTCTCGATATACTCCTGTGTTACTTTATCATCATCGAAGATCATGTTCAATAGCGCCCTTAACGCCTTATAGCTGTTCGCGTCCTTGTATGTCGCTAAATCAGTCGGAACGGCCGAAGCTAAAAAGCCTATGGCTAATATGCCTTTTTGCATAGGCTTCTGCGCAGACGGCGCAAGACCCTCGAACAACCCGCTTTCAACATTAAGAGGAATGACATTCCTGAATATATCTTTATTGCTTAAGATCATTCCGGTCAATTTTTCGTTGTCCCTCAAACCTACCGTGATCAGGACTTTCTTAGCGCCGTCATGCCTGGCATCGTTCAGCATCACCGGTAAGCCGTCTATTTGCGAACTCTGGCTAAAGGCAACGAAAGTAGCGCCCGGGAATAACTCCTCGCAACGTTTGACGCTCGCGAATTCTTGCGCCACAAATACTACGGTTTTCTGTTGGCTGATCTCCGCGTTCGCCAGGTCCAGGAGAGTTTCGGTGATACCCTCCGGGAACTGCACCGACTCGGACGTAGACACAACATCAATAGTAATATACGGCTCCCTTGTCTCGACTTTGGGAGAAGCAGGTCTCGATAGATCAGCGGCTTCGGCTATATTACCGGCAGCGGCCATCTTCCCAGCGATATCGCGGGCGGCAGGCAAAGCGTCCTCTATTATCTTGAGGCTCGCCGTATCGTCATCGCCGAAGGTTTTGAGGCCCTCATCGAATATGATCTTATTTTTTATCAGGCCGAGGTCTATGCCGACGTCCGCTAAATCACTAAGCGTTTGTTCGGCCTCCTTTACGCCTTGATCTATCATAACCTGCGGCTTGAAGAGAGCTTTGCCGGCTTTTACCGTGGCGTATATGACCGGATACGGTATAGTGTTGGTCGTATTCGGAGCGACCAGGTTTTCAAGATAGAAAGCGTTAGTCGTATATTTACCGTCTATCTTGACCCCCGTGCTCGCCAGGTATATCTGCTGGGGCATAAGCTCCTCAGGAAGTCCGCGCTGCCTTATGAACTCAAGCCACTCTCTGTCCTTCTCGAACTCATCCTGGAATATCGGCCACATGACCGCCTTAGTGAAGGCAACGCCTACCTTGGTCACACCGACCACTTCTTTACCGTCGGCGTCTTTCACTTTCAGGCTATCGAATACACCGAGTATTCTCTCGGCAGCCCTCGGAGACCCCCCTCTTGCCGCCTCCGTACATGCATCGATCTGCCCCCTGATATAACTTCTATCGGTATCATCAGCCGTGTTCTTTAACCTGAACTCCAGATGTTTTATCAGATTGCCAAACGTTGGGTCGTTGATTATGTCGTAAACGTTCCTGTCATCCCTGCTCACGAAAGCGCTCGCAACGGATTGGGGAAGATTTTCTTTTACATAGCGGTTAAATTCCGCGATGCGGACAGCTGTGGGTTTATCGTCATCTACGCGATTAACTATCCTATCCCACGCCGTCTCCACAAATCTCCTGACACCCGCTTTATACGCCTTCGCGGCGGCCCTGTACTGCTCGGCCGTAGCTATAAGCGTAAAGTTCAAATTATAACCCTGCGCTATCAGCTCTTCACCACCCTTAAGTCCGGCCTCCGTTACAGGAAGCTTTATGTGTATGTTCCGCGGCCTTGCACCGGTAGCTCTTTCCATCTCATCCTGGATGCGATTAAATTTCGCTATCGATTCGGACACGATTCTTTCAATATCACCCGAAAGAACTATATCCGTGAACGGCTCCACGCTTATATAGCCATCCCGGTGGGCCGTCTCCGACCATATAGGCTCGAGCGCGGCGCCCAGCGGTGCGGCGACATCCACTTCGTTGATGCCGTTATAAACGGTTCTCAGCAATTCATCTTTATTTTCAGATAGACCAAGCTCGGGGTTACGCTCTATCGCTTCGATGATGTGGCCCACTATAGGGCTGAGCTTGGCATCGTCATCGAGACTAATATTCGCGCCACCCAAATAAATCCGGCTGAATTGCTCAGGCGTGAGGACCGTCTTAGCCATCGCCTTAAGAATATTAAGCATTATGGAATTATTCGTAGTGAAAGCGCGAACAACTCTAGCTTTGATAAGATCGAACACATCAAAGTTGCGTCCACCTGTTGTATCCGGGGTGAAATCTTCCAATCCTGCACAGCCGTCCTGGGAAATTTTATACCCCAGCTTCGCCATATCCGCGGCGAAATCTATGACTTCCTGCGGCACGACGCCGGCTTTGGATGATCCGGGCGGATTTAACGCCGCTTTTACGATCCCGTCTTTGTCAAAACCATGCAGGGCGTATAGTTCGGCCGGCTTGCCGGATTCACCGAATTCATTTATGCCCAATGCCGTAACGAAGGCCGGATTTATACGTTCATGAACCAGCACCCTATTCACTTTGTCACTCAATATCTCAGGCAGTGCGTCTATCACCGATATCACGTGATCGCATCCGGTGATCAACCTGCCGAACTCGCTTATATTGGCTTCGCTTATCAGGGCTTTAAGCTGGGTAACATTGATGACCTTGACCTTCTTGCCCTGGGCGGCCAGCTCCTTTGCCGCCGCGATGGCGTCGACCGCTATAACGCCGGTCGATATTATCGCCGCATCGTATTTTCCGGGCTTCTCGGTTTTGCCTGACTCAGAATCATACATCACATAGAACCCGCGCTTCGCGCCTTCCTGCCAACCTTCCGGCTTTTCGACTATAGGCGTATCCAAACGTGCCGGCGTTATATAATATATGCCTCCGCGTTCCTTAGCGCTGTCGAACATCTGCCTCGAAAGAACCATCGTCTCTTCCGCGTCGGAGCCTTCAAACAGGCTGACCCTTGGGAGAGCGCCGAGAACGGCCTGTGAATGGGCGTCCTGGTGCGTGCGTCCGTCGGGACCTGTCGCCAGTCCTTTATGCGTGCCGACTATTATCACAGGAAGCTTCGTATTGAGTATCGCGTTCAGCTGGTCCGCCATCCTGGTAGTAAATATACTGAATGTACCTATCACCGGTATCTTGCCACATGCCGCCAGCCCCGCCGCAAGCGATACCATATGCGCTTCGCGGATACCTATCGGTATATACCTGCCTATCGGGTTCTGGGCGGAAAACACCCCGTAAGCCTTCGCGAACTTATCAAACATCACGGACCCGCTAAGATCCGCGCTCATCACGACCAGATCCGGGTTATCCGCGCCCAGAAGCACGAGCTCGTTGCCATTCGCCGTGCGCGTGGCGACTTTTTTGCCGGCAGGATAAGGTTTCCCCGCCTCCTCAATAATCGTCTTCGTCGCGCTATTACCTTTTACTATATTCTGGACTTCCGCGCTTCTTACGGCGACGCTTCCCGCGTTCACCGCGTCTATCATACCCTTCGTTATGTTCCCTACAGATGCTTTCCCGCCCACGTTCGCAATATATGTCTCGGCATTAAAATCGTCATCGACAAGCCGGGATATGTATTCGTCCAATATTTTCTTAGCCGATTCCGCATCTGCGGCCGTCGGCAGAGAGCCGTGCTTTTCCATACCGGGCAGACCCGCGCCCTTTTCTGTCTTAGCTATGATGATCGATGGTTTGCCGTTCTTTGCCGTCTTGGCCGCCGCGATGGAGTTTATTATATCCGCCGCATCGTCCCCGTCGGCTCTTATAACATTCCACCCTCGGGCTTCCCACAGTTTGATTTGTCCTTCGTAGTCAACATCGACGTCGGTCACTTTGCCGTCAATCTGCATACCGTTCCAGTCAAGGAACGCCACTATATTATCGAGTTCCATACTCGCCGCGTGCCTTGCGGCCTCATCCACCTGGCCCTCTTCGACCTCGCCATCGCCCAACATAACATAGGTGGTATAATCCCTGCCATCCATCTTGGCCGCAAGCGCCATCCCCACTCCGGCAGATATCCCTACGCCTAAAGAGCCCGCGGACATATCTACGCCTGGAGTCTTCGTCATATCTGTATGGCCCTGAAGTATTGAACCGAGCTTCCTTAATGTATCAAATTCGCTCGCTTGAAAGAACCCGGCCCTGCCGAGCGCCGCGTAGAGCCCCGGCGCTGCATGACCCTTCGACAGCACCAACCTGTCTCTATTAAGCCAATTCGGGTCTTTTGGATCATAGTTCATGATACTATTGCCGTCCGTTCTTCCGAAATAAAGCGCCGCCACCATCTTAACCATCGAAAGCGAGCCGCCCAGATGGCCGGAACCGGCTTTCATTATCATATCTATCACATCTTTTTTCAGGATGGCCGAGATTATATCGACATCCTTAACTGTCGCTTCGTTCGCCGATCGCGGTTTGACGGGCTCTTTTCCGACGACAGCCCTAATTGTCTCTTTCTTTAATGGCACCGAGCTGGTCTGTCTGGCGACCGGAACGACTCTCCCGCCTGCGCCAACTCCCGTACCGCTTCCGACGGCCGGTCCGCCGGCAAGCTTTTTCTTGCCCATATCGATCGCTCTGGCTCCGTCACCGGCGCTGGATACTATAACTTTCGGCGTCGGTTTATCGGGAAATCCCGCGCGGTACTCGGAGACCACGCCTGCGCGAAATCCGGCCAGTTTATCTTTAGGCACTATATTCACCGTACAGCCGACTATGCCGGCCCCCGTGAATCTCGATCCGACCGAACCGTGGGCCTTGGCCGATGTGACGAGCTGGTTTAAGTAGGGCGAGCTCATCTCATAAAGCTCGTCCAGGCTAACATGCCCGGCCGATATGATCGCACCGAACTCTTCGACTTTCGCATTGAGCGCGCCGATTTTCGACTTATCGCCGGCCTTGACGGCTGCGGCGAGTACATTGGCCTCTTCCGCTATAACAGCTATCTTCTTCACGCGCGCTTCTTCTTCCACGACGTGTTTGGCCCTATTATAGATACGCTGGCCGTCGGTAAGAGCTTTTAATTCGCCGCCGACGCTTTCGAACTGCTCAGGCGTCAGATTCGGTGCTATGTCTATAACTCTCTGTATAGCCGGGAATCTGGTTTTCAGCACAGAATCCACGGCAGTCTGCAGGTCAGCGACCCTTGCCGTATACTTCTCCCACGCCTCTTTCGTCTTCTCGAGGCCCGTATCTACGGCGACTATCGCGTAACCGGCCGTCTCGAGGAAACTGATATCTACCGGCTGACTCTCCAGTGTATTGCAATTTAACAGGATCGCTTTCCCCTTAACTCCGTTCATCGAAGCAAACTGATCCATTATGCCGCATACGTTACCGCGCCAGTGCTCGGCCTTCTGGCACAGTACTGACGAATCTTTCTTATTCAGCCCCGTTTCCAATATCCCGTCGATAACCGTAAATACGGATGTCTCGACCGCAGCCGAACTGCTTAAACCTCCTCCGAGCGGTACATTCCCTTCATAGGTGACAGTGAGCCCCTTGCCGAGCTTCTCCATATTCACTCCGGGGATCTCCATGATCTGCCGTATGACCCCGAGCGGATATCTCGCCCATCCGGACTCATCCGGAATAGATTCCAGGCCTTTCAACTTATCGGAAGATATCGCTTTAAGCGCTTCTACCGATATCTTATATTCCTCACCATATCTCGGCGAATGGATGACTATCATGCCGTCGGTCCGAGCGGACGCCGCGGCTATAACATCCACGCCGTCGAGCGCTATCGGTAATACCAGGCCTCCGGCGTAGTCGGTATGTTCGCCGAGTAGATTTATCCTCCCGGGGCCGATCGCCATGGTTTGGGGTTCGGCTCCGGTCTTAGCGGCATGATAGTCCTTCACGTCCTGGATCCTGCCGCTATATATAGCTTCGCCGAGAAGCATCTCGAAATCTCCGTAGTGCTTATTGTATTCGACGCCATTTACTGCGTTCGGAGTGACCGTCTTATCGCTATCCACTTCGGTCAGGTCCTTTATGGCCTCCTCCGGCGTTAACGCGAGATGCGCCATCATCGCCCTGATCGCGCTTCCGAGCGCGACCGCTTCTGTGCCTTCCTTTAATACGCTGACACTTGCGCCGAATACGTCGGCAAATATCTGGCGGACGACCGGATTATTCGATACGCCGCCGGTGAGCTTGATATCCGTAAAGTTTAACCCTATCTGAGCGGCGACCCACTTCATGAAGTAGGCCTGCCCTTCGACGTAGGCGCGGAACGCCTGCGGACGGTTCGACATATCGAGATTCCGCGTGAACGGCCTCGACGCGTCGAACGGTATTCTGACCACATCTTCGGTCTTATGCATCGCTACCGCCATGGCTCCGCCATTGCCGGCTTTCGTCTTCGCGAGCTCTTCGGTGAATATCTCTATCCTCATCTTTTTGATCAGCGCTTCTTTTCCTGCCGCGTCTTGAGGCATTTCGATCCCGGCGTTCGCGGCGCGGGCTAGCGCTTCCTGCTCGTCTATGAGCTTTTCCCTTATATCCTCGAGCGTCTTGTCGCCGTTCTGGAAACAGACGAGGTTCATGTATTCACCTTTAAGCGTCTCCCCGAAGACGTGGCCGATGGGAGTCTCGAGCGCCTTGTCGAGCCCTTCCTTGCCCACAAAAGTATACGCGGTATATGAAGTGCCGAGGCTTATGACCACCTGGCCTTCCTTTATAACGCCCATGCCCGCAAGACCCGATGGATTATCGCCGGTGAAATTGACCACCTGCGTATCTCGCGAGAAACCGTACTTGTTAACCCAATAAGAGGATATCTCATCCACAACATGCGCGGATGGCTTTATCGGAGGCAGTTTATTGCTTAAGCCGGGGATGAGCTTGTCCGTTAATCCGGTCCACCATTTATCAGTACCGGCCATCTGGGCGTTCGTTCCAAGCCCGTCACCCGGATCGATCGGGAAATCCGCATTCCCTGTCAGCAGAGCGCCGTTCCATCCGGCTATATTTAGAACATGATCCGTTGAATGCCCGGAAGACGGCTGCCTTCTGAAGTTGGCCAATATTTGGGCCAGCGAGAATCTCCTTGTAGCCGGCGAGCCGGTTATCTTCCTTACATTCTCAGCGCCGCCGCCGGCCTTATTTATAGCCGCGACCTCTTCGCTTGTAGTCCCATCCTGCCATATCGGAGATGTCGGGAATGACAATATCGCCGATTTTCGGATCTGTTCGGATAAAGATCCTGCGTGTGCGTGTAATCCGGTGCGCAGAATAGCTTGCGCCCTTGTATTCAGGTAGACCGTGCCGTGCTGTTGTCCGGCGCCGGCTATCGCTCTGATATTTTCCATACTCAAGTCGTGCGCCTTAAAATCTCCGCTGAGCTGGGCCATGCAATTATCAAGCGCGTCGGCAAGCATGAGCGGATCGGTGTGGTAAAGGTCCGCTGCTTGCGAATGAGGCAATACCCCTCCGGTAGTTCCGAATCTGTCATACTTCGGATCGTCGAAACTTTCCCCATGCGTCCAGATGACACGATTCGTGCCGTCCGGCAATCTTTCGATGACCATGATCTTGACGGACTGGGTGCTGGAATCGATGCCGACGAACCAGTTTCGGCTTTCACCGGTAAGTTCACTCGGGTCCACATTAAAGCCGGATTTATAGAAATCGATCTTCAGAACATCATCGTAACGGTTCTCGAAATCGGCTTTCTTAGCCCTTTCGAGAAGAGCGGTTTCTTCCGGCGTCAAGGCCTCCGGTTTGGAATCGGTCATTTTCCCAAAAATAACCATCATATCTTCCGCTTCTTTATGGTTGAAGCCGCACTTCGCGAATATCTCATGAATGATCACTTCGGCCTTGACAAAATCATCCATCTTCGGTAAGTATATGCCTATACCTCCGGCGTGCGGAACCTTAAGGCCCGGTATCTCCATGACCTGGCCGAGCTCAACCAACTGATAGAAAGAATCGGCTACCTTAAATTCCCTGGATCCCGTTTCATCGACACGCAAAAAATTGTCGACATCTCTTAGATACGGCGCATTACTCCAGTTCAACCTTACGGCAGTCCCGTCCTCAACGATCGCCTTCGCGATAAGCCTGTCAGTATCGTTCTGCTGGCGGGCAAACCGCGCGATGCCTTCTTTTGTCGCTTTCGGGCTTACGAACCTTGAAAGAGAATCAAGGATACCTTCATCTTTTAAGGCATCCGTGCTGGTCTTACCTTTAAGCTCTTTACCTTTATTTGCCACAAACTCGTAGTCGTATGAATTCCCTATTTTTTTTTGCTACGCAGAGGTAGTAGCGCGTAGAAACAGCCGTGCCGCCGTGCGGTATGCCTCTTATCCAGCACGAAACGAAAGTCGTATCGCCCTTCGATACTTTGGCTCTGAAATCAAATACTATCTCGTCTCCGAGCCTATTCACACCGCCATGCGAGGTTGCTGCCTCTACTTTATCTATCGTAACCTGATAATCTTCCTCGATTGCGGAAAGCCCCGTGGTCGGCAGTTCAATAGAAGCTGCTTTTACACGAGTCGCGGGTTCCTCTTTCGATGTAAGATGAGATATCTCAGCGGTGAGCTTCATCATGTCAAGAAGTGCCGGAGTATTGGTCGGGTCGAGCCTGGATTCAGGCGCTAAAGTATTGGTCGAGACATTCGACCTATCCTTAATATTAAGGGCATCCGCATACGATACCGTATTCAATAAAAACGACACCGCCACAACACTTGACAGGATTTTTTTCAGCACATACTCCCCCTTTGTTTTGTTATTCCTCTCGATATAATTCTAACCAGGTTAGATAAGTCAACCTGACCATTCTAACCTGGTTAGAATTATTATATATTACGCCGCGCTCCAGACGAGGTGCTTGAGTATCACCAGCTGCTCACCTATCTTCTCGACGAGACTGACGACCCTCGTCAACATGTAGGTGATCCTCGAGCGCGCCATATCCACCGTTTCATTCGGATCGGCGATCAATCTGTTCATGAACCCTTCGATATCCCCTCCGGGTATCCTGTTCTTGAACATCGCTTTGAACAGCCCTGCCACAAAAGGATTGCCATCCTTCTTAAGGAGACCCGTAACCATGGCGCGCACCACTATATCCGCCTGGTAAACGCTCTTCTCGGCCTTCGACAAGCCGGCGTAGCCATCCGGAAGCGCGACGCTCCACATACGGACGTTCACAAATAGCGACGGTAAATTAGCGGCCAATCTTTTGGCGGCGTCATCGTTATTATCGAGCACGACCACCCTCTGCGTCCCGTCCTGCGCAGGTCTGGAAAGCAAATCTTGCAGATGTGTACTATCGATGAACTGCCTGCACACCACGGCATCTTCGCCGTATTTCTGCCTGATCTTTGCCAGCGTATTATTCACAGTATCGTTAACGCCCACCGTACCCGGCAGGAATATCTCGATCTTATTGGCCTTCAGAAGCTCTATCGTCTTGTAGATATTCTCGCTATTGGCGTTAAGTACGGCGTTTTCCCTCTCCGAGCCGGGGCCGTATAGCGGGGCATACTTGGCCGTGAACGCGATGATGTTATCGACCGTCTCATCGCCTACGGATACCGCGGCCGGAGCTTCCGGCGCCACTTTGGCTGCGGCTCCGCCCTGGAATGACCATACCTGCGGTATGCTGCCCTTTGTTTTCGCCGCCATGAAATTTTTGTACTCTTCATGGCAGTTAAGTATATGTTCGTTCATGAGCCTGTTTATCATCTCGAAGTTAGCGCTGTCGAGGATCGGCTGATTTTTCTTCACGGCTATGTCGTAGAGGTCTTTAAGAGTAAGCCTGCCCTCTCTGAACGCTATGCCGGTCTCGGACGACAGTGACTTATACCTGTCGTGCAGTATCTTCTGTACGCGCACATCGTCGTAGAAGTTCTTCACTATGCTGTACGCGGCCGCGGCGGCGTCCATGCCGTCCAGATGCGCCCTTATGATGTCTTCTGGCTTCGTCGAGGTGCGGTGGGCCTTCGCGTCGAAGTGGAACCCGCCGGTCTCGAGCCCGCCCATCGGGTATACGACGAGCATGGCTTCTATAGCATCATCCAGCCCGGGGAACCAGTCGACGTCCCAACCCGAACGCGGCGCGCCTATCCTGGGGCCTCCGCTGTTGAAGTCGATAGAACCGAGCTTACCGTTATTGGCGCATGTCATGAGTTCGTGCATGAATGTGTGACCCGCCAGAGTCGCGTGGTTGGCCTCTACGTTGACGTAGAAGTCGTCGAAGAGATTATATTGGCGCAGGAATCCTATGGCCGTCGCCGCATCGAAGTCGTACTGATGACCTGTTGGCTCGCACGCCTTGGGTTCTATGAATAGCTTCTTTTTGTTGCCCGGGCCGCCTATCAGGCCTATCTCTTTGGCGTAGTCCCTGGCTATCGTTAGAAGCCTGGCCATATCGTCAAGCTCAAGCTTCATATCGGTATTGAGGAGCGAATAGTAACCCTCTCTGCCTCCCCAAAATACGTAGTTCTCGCCGTCCAGGAACTTGGTTATGTCCATCATCGTCTTGACCTGGGCTGCGGCATTGGCTATGACGTCTATCTCGCCGCTCGTTCCGGCGCCCTGGGCGTATAGCTTATCGGAGAAGAGGTTGGCCGTGCCCCATAGGAGCTTTATGCCGGTCTGGTCCTGCTTCTCTTTCATGTACCTGACTATCTCCCAGAGGTTCTCCTCGGTCTTCTTCACGTTTATCGTGCCGTCGGCGTTCTTCGCTACAGGGGCGACATCGCGGTCATGGAACGCGTAGTACTTGATGCCGAGCTTCTGCATAAGTTCAAATGCCGCGTCGACCGTATTGTAAGCCCTCTCCATCTCGGTCGCTCCGTCATAGAGCCACGGGCGCTCCTGGTTGCCTGGGCCGAACGGGTCTCCGCCTTCGTTCTTCAGCGCGTGCCACCAGGCAGCAGAGAAACGGAAGTACTCGGACATCGTCTTGCCCTGTGCGTCTATGGGCGCGTCGGGATTATAGTAGTGGAACGAGTCTATGTCCTTAGAGTCCGGGCCCTTATACTCGATCTTGCCCATGGTGGGGAAGTACTCTTTTACGAGCCTCTCGCTCTTGGATATCTCGCGCCCTTTTCTCGCCTTCCATTCATCTATATACTTTTCATCCACGGTGAGTTCCGGAACGTCAATGCCCGGCCTGCCGAAAAACTTACTGTTCAGGGCGATGACGTGCTCTATCGCCTCGTTCTCTTCGGCTTCATTTATAAAGCTCCTGAATTCCGTAGAGAGGCCAAGCGCCGCATCTTGCGGATCCTGGGGATGCAGGAACCATTCGAGCCTTTTTTGCAGCGTCTGGTTCGAGAACCGCGTCGCGTCCCCGAAGCAATATGAGCCGAGGAACCACATCCATCCCGCATCGTTACTGAGAGAATATCTTCCGCCGATGCCGTTGGCGAGTTCTTCGTTGGAACTCACCGAGAGTTGTCCCGCGAGATTGGAAATGTGCGCGCGGTACGGGTCTTCCTGCTTCGCCTTGCCATTAATTTTGACCAGGTCCTGCATCTCGTGTTTCGCTACGCGATAGAATATATCCCATGCTAGGCTGGCCACGCGCACGTCGTGTTTTAAGGGCGAGAGCCTGACTTTTCGCCACACGTCATTGGCCCTTATATGGTTCCACATCTGTACAAATTTCGTATGGATTATAAGGGTATATGTACCATTGCCGTTATCCTCTATGGCCGCCAAGGGAAGTTCGCCCTTCGCCTCATCGACATAGAAATACCCTTCCTTAATAATAAGCGCCTCTGCCGGGATCTTTGCTTCGGTGTCCCTGAACATCTCGAATGCTTTTACGAGGCTAGTTTCTTTTAATATAGGATTACTTTCCCATCCATTGGGGAGATTATCATAATCTGCCTTGACAAAAATTCCATCTAATTTGAGCGCCTCAGCTTCCAGCCTCTCTCTTGCTGCTGATTTTAAACTTGCATCTATGACCCTGGCCAATTCCGTTCCTGGGCCCTTAGCCGCTGCCCAAAACATTCGACCGCCGGCGTTTATGGTGTCTCTGGTTTCTGGATCCCCGAGCGAACCTGACGTGACTGCCGGGCTCAATCCGAACGCAACTCCGTTAAAAAGAAATGCTGCCGCTACCACAACGCTCATAACCTTTTTAAACATGCTGCCCATTTTACTACCTCCTGTTTTTATCACCGGAATGACGACGGTTATTTAATTAACCTATTTTCCATTTCTCTGACAAATTAATCGAACAAAAACCTTAAAATAATCGTAAGTAAAATTATACAAAACTCTGCTGCTATGTCAAATAACTTTTTTGAATCTTAACCTTCGTCTAACCGCGGCGGTTAGACGAAGGTTAATCATTACGCCGCGGTCCAGAACGCTTTCATGCGAAGCTTGAGGAGCTCGTAATCCTTCGCGACCTGTCGTGATAGGCGGACCATAATACCCAGAAAATGGTCCACCCTTTCTCCTGGACTTCTCCAATCTCCTTCGGGCCTGATGAGATCATCGATGAAATTCCCGACGGGGCCGTCGACCGAACCTTCGAGCATATTTTCGAAAGTATTCCTTAAATATATAGGAGAATCGTACTCTATCATACGGCCGTATATAGCGATATTGGCAGCCCATGCCTGGTAAAAAGTCTTGCTCGCCTGCTTAACCGCGCCGTAATTATCCGGTAAGGCTACATTTATGAAACGAGTTTTTTTGAATATACCTTTTGGGCCGAAACCTCGCTCATCCGCGCTAAATTTATCCGCGCGGAATTGATCTCCCGCGGTTATTACGATCCTCCTGCCGGAGGCGGGATTTCTCAGCAATCTAGCGAGGGCGCCCTCATTTTCGAATATATGGCAGATTATGATATTTTCCGCCGTCCCGCCGCCATTTTTATAGCGCAAATTGACATCGGCTATAGCTTTTCTTGTCATATCGTTGATGCCTATGAATTTTTGCACGAATATCTCGATCGGCTCCTCGCGGCGTAAAAGATCCGTCGATTTGAAGATCTCCTCGAGTTCCCCGGTCGCCATCTCAACATCACTCTTGGCTTTCGCTTTAGAGGATGACGGCTTGAATTTGCCTATCGTTGTGACGTACGGGTGCTCTTCGCTCTGAGGCTGACTTGCGGCCGGGCCGGATGATAAAGGAGTCTCCGGTGCGGCTTTCGCTTTCGTATCCGAAAGCGCGGCATCGAGCGTTTTATGCGGCAACTCCGGATATTCCGGGATTATCATATCGTGCGTGATCGCACCAGCATGAGTATTGATACCACCCCGGAGCTCCGGACATATCTCGAGCGCTTCGTCCAGGCCCATGGCGAGTGCCAGCGTATACGCGATATTCGTCTTCTCGAGCTCTACCGAAGCTATCTTACCTTCGGCATCCGGCATATTAGGCACGCAGAACCGGATATTTTGGAATTCGTCCAGAAATACGGGGTCGCTATAATGCCTGGAATAAGAACCATAGAAATTGCCACCCTGGTCAAGGGCTATGTCGACGATAACCTTCGGATGATCTTTCGATATCCTTCTAAGCAGCTCCTCTGACATCTTAGGCGCTACTCCGCCTTTAACGGAAATACACCCCCCCAGAATATCGGAGGCCGCATATATCTCAAAAAGTTCGGTTGAAGGAGCGTTTATATTACTTTCGGGGTTTATGGCTTTAAATCTATCACCATATTGGGCAAATATTACCCTGAGCTTGGCAAGTTTTTCTTCATTGGTATCGGTGACCGTAACGCTTGCGCCATGCATAAGGAGTCTCGCCGCCATCCTTTCGCCCGATATCCCGCCTCCCAGAATGACCGCGTTCTTACCTTCCGCAATACCGTCCGGATCTGCTTTCGGGTATTTCGATTTCATAAGACTCATAGCATGTACGCCATCTTCCGAAAGCTCTATCTTGTCGCCTACAACATGCGCGACATAATTTTCGTTTGCGTATATGGCGGCGTATGAGCCGCCGAGATCGCCGGCTATTATGCTCATCGGTTTAAGTAGCGATGTGTCGCCGTTCTCGTCTAATACGGTTTCATAAGCGATGCCTGTAATATGCCTCTCCACCAGTTTCCCGGTAAGCTCCTTCATTTCAGGTGAAGCCAGATGAAGATACGTAAATATTATCTGGCCCGGCCGCATGAGCCCGAGTTCCGATTCGAGCGGCTCCTTCACCTTCTTTATAATAGTGGCCCGTGACCATACCTCTTCGGCGGTATCGACCAGTTCTGCGCCGACCTCCTGGTATTCCGCGTCACTGAAATGATGCCTGCCTGCGCCGCGCTGCACTATGACCCTGACGCCGTTCTTGACCAATATGTTGACACCTTTAGGAGTAAGTCCGACACGTTCGGCCTGCGGCTTTATCTCGGTCGGAACGCCTACGATGGTACCGATCGCTCTCACTTTTCTTTCATCAAAAGCGTTCATGATCCTGGCCGGGATACGGAATCCATCGACCGTCACCATTTCCTCGCCCCTGCCTGCAGCAGCATTGCCTGCCTGCGTGGCCCTGTCTTTTGCCTCCGATTCCATCTCAAGCGTCAGGCCCAGCGCCTCTTTCAGATCACCGCCTACGGTAATAGGACCGTGATTTCTTATTATAAGAAGATCTCTATCCTTCATGCAGCCCGCGACGGCCTTCGGCATTTTGCCCACGCCCGGATATACGTAGGAAAGCAGCGGCACGTCTTTTCCGCGCAATTTGAACGTCACTCCGGCCGTAGCTATACCTGTAGCGATAGGTGAATGCGCGTGCACCACGGCCGACACATCCGTCCGCGCGAGATATATCGCCCTGTGCGAATGGACCTCCGTGCTCGGCTTTAATGCCGCCGGAGCCAACCCATTCACACGGCGCATCTTTCCTTTTTCCACCGTGACACCGATATAATCTTCGGGACCCATATTCTCGAACGATTTGCCGCTTGCCTTTATGAGCATGATCTTTACCTGCCGGCCACCCGCATCTGCACCCATCAGGCAGGCACTTATATTTCCTCCGGGCCCTACGACCAGGCCCTCTTCGGCGATCTTTCTTCCGGTCGCCACCAGCTCATCCCTGAGCCGGGCTAACGCGGTGGCGTCATATGTAAGCTCCACGGTCTCAAGCTCCGCCTCTTCGTCGCGTTTGTCGACCGCTAACCCTGCCATCATCGCGCTGCGGCGTATCTCGAACTTCGAGCTGAGCAGTTTCAGCGCTTCGGCTTCGGAAATATGCTCGACATCGCCGTCGCTTAATTTTTCGGCCGCGCGGAATGTCTTCGTCGTGTCCATTATCAATTTATTGCGATAATACGCCTCGAGCGCATTCGTCCCGGCGGTAAATACGCCGGCGTGCGCCGACAATACAGCGGAATTACCTATTAAGGTAACGACCGTATCTCCCGGCTTCATCGGCTGCTTCGGCGCGGCGCGCAGCTCTTGGGCCAATAAATCCTCCAGCTCCCAACCCATGAGTGAAGTCGGTATAAGGCCTTCTTTCTGCTGTAAAAGCGCTATAAAATCCGGGGTGAGCGCCGGCAGGGTCTTTCCCTCTGCCATAAGCTCTGCCACGACAGCAGGATTCGACTGTACTATGACTTTCATTTTCGGGTCCTGCCGGTAACTCAACAGGTGGAGCCGGATATTGGGATCATCGATCGCTTTAGGATCTGTCGATAGCTCTACTATTTCTAAAATACCGCTCTTCGGATCGGCGTACAATATTTTATCGCCTCTTCTTATGCTTACCTTAATATCGCCAAGATCCTCATGTCGGGCTTTTTCGACAAGGACGCGGATCTCATCCGCTTCCGCGGGCATGGCAGCCCCTGCTTGAGAACTCGCTTCAAAAATACCCAGCGCAAATTTGCTCCTGAGTATCTCGCTATATTCGCCAAGCCCGAGATCGACGGATACTTTCAGAGCGAGCTTAAGCGTCTCTATATTGTCGACCATCCCGACGGATCTGGCGAATTCATCCAGCATGGCATCATCATTAATCGCGGCGTCAAATTGCTTATCCCTTAAAAGATTACCCCTGGTGACCTGCATGGCCTTTCTCTGGTTTTTGCGCGCCATCAAAGTGTCGGCATCTAGCGGGCCGCTGCACGTTATCGCCGCTATGACCAGGTCGGTCATGAGCCGGTATTTCAAGTCCTTCTTTACATCTTCACTCAAATTCGTGGCGGCTTCCAAAGCGCGCATAGTCTTTTCAAGAGCTTCTTTTTCGCTTATATCGCCATAGCCGCTCTTATCATCTTCGTAGCCGTTGGGCCTGGTGGTTATGAACATAAGATGCGATCTGACGATATAGCCTATCGATCCTTGCGCTTCGATGCCCAGCAAACTCTTCTGTAGCGTGGTATCAAGCGTCTTTGTCGCATCATCTCCGTCGCGCCGCGGCTCTATTATAGTAGGCGGATTATCTGCCCTTATTCCGAGCTCTATCGCTATAGGAAACACATAGTCACCGAGCACTTTAAGCGCAGATAGGGGTATGCCCGTCCCTCCGCCCAGGACCCTTTCTGTAACGGGCTCTTCGCTGTTAACGCATCTTAATACATAATTCACGTATGCAAAACCAAGCTCGCAGATATCATCGGCGTGTATATACTCGCGTATGCCGGTGCCGTCTCTATCCACTCCAAAGTCGGCCATCCTCTCCGGACTTAATTTTGCTTCCGCAGGGGAAGAGCTTGTATCAAAGTCATTCCCGAATATACCTTGCGCCGCCCGTTTACCGGTCACAACATTACCGGCTACCGTTATAAGGTGCGTAGCGTGGCCCGTATCCTCCCCCCACCACTGGCCGTCCGGCGTCTGATGGGCGCCTACTATATTAAACGGCCTTATCGAAACATACTCTACGTCGTATTCGCGCTGGTAATGCTCGAGTATCCGCTCAGCGGTGAGTTTCGTTTCCGTATAAGGAGCCGTCGGCCTGACCGAGCTCTTCTCGGATAACCCTTTACCCTGTTTAAGTTCAATTGCCTCATCGTCAAATACGCCGCATGTCGAAGTATTGAACAATACGACCCTGCGACCGGTCTTCTCCTGCGCTGTCTTTATCGCTTCGGCGACGGAGAGCGTGCCTATGGCGTTTGTATAACTATAGAGCGCCGGCGTCTCGACAGAGTCGCCCATGAGCGTCTTCGCCGCGAGATGATACACGACGTCGATATTATTATCCCGTATCATCTTTGTTAGCTGCGCCGTGTCGTTAATATCTCCTTTAACATAACGCCCCGACGCCACTATCTCTTCGGGAACGGCCTGGGCATGGCCGGTCGATTCATCGTCTATGACCCACACATCTACGCCCTGTGTCATAAGGTATCTAGTAAGGATGCTTCCTAAATATCCCGCTCCGCCGGTCACAAGGGCCCGTTTCTGCGTCTTTTCTACAGTGAGCTTCTTGCGCGCTACAGGCGCTACAGTCACGGGAGACGCGATCAGTGCGGGCGGCGGCTCTATCGCTCCGGCTTCTGCGAATAAGCGGTTAATTACAAATGCGGATGTATCCTGGGATTTCAAACCGAATCTCGACGCTGCCAGTTCTCCAACCAGTGGCGATAATAGCATGGAAAAATGCCACGCCGCCTTCTCCCACGGCGAAGCGGATATTTCCTCCTGATTCCATTCGGCCGGACATGCTACATATATGTTCTTGGTGCCCGGAGGATCCCCAGCCCAGACGGCGAGGTAGCGCCACGGCTCGTAGTTCAATTCCGGATGGCGCTCGGCAAATATCGGTAGTGCCGCGGTCATGGCGTCTGCCGTCGCGACGTGGTTTGCGTGGGCGTCTCTTTGATGCGGCCCGACTATCTCTATCGGCACGCCGTGAGCCTGGTCATAGATGATCTCGGCTTCGTAGTCCCGGCAAAATTCATCAAGCATCGAGGCGGTCTCATCCGCAAAGCCCGCGAATAACGCGTTCAGCGACGGCACACGCGGTATGCTGGATGAATAAGTCAGTAGGTCTGATGACAACTTACGCACCACGATACTGCCGTTCGGCTTGTAACCATCGATCTTCGACTGCAGGACCTTTTGCGCGTTCTCAAGTTTCGGGTAGCGTATGACGTAGCGAACGACTTCTCTCAACTCTTCGAGCTCCTGCCCTGTAGGTATCTCGCCGCTTGCGGCCAGGAGCATTCGTTTGTAAGTGACTCTCGGATCCTTGAATAGCTGTAATTTATCACGCTGGCTCGCGATCACTTTCTCGATGCTCGCTTTATCAAGCGCCTTTAATTTAGAGAGGATCTCCGGAAAATCTTTGTATTCACCTTCGTGCTTTTTAATAAAGCCCTGCACGTCGTCCGCAAGTTCCTGGAGCTCGGCGAGGATTTTTTGATTGCGCCCGAACCTCTCGCCGAACCTTGCCACAAAAACATCCTCGTCTCCATACATCCTCCGGAAAATAGGGATCGCCTTCATTATCATGTCGTCCGTGATTGTCGGAACGCCGCCGTTACCCGGCCCCATCGCCCATATCTCTACGGCGACCTCGCCTTCGTCCGCCTGATCGAGGCGCTCGAGGATCCTCGCTATGGCCGAAAGCTCGCTGTCGTCCTGGTGCGGTATCATCACTATCATAGGGGTTTTGGCGCGTCTATTCTTCAATATCGACGGATCTATCCTCTGACCATTCTTATCGGTGACTACAAAAGGCGTTGCGTACCATTCCTTTCCGGTAAATTTTCCAGCCGCCTTACCGACCTCTCGCCAGAATCTGAGAAGGTGTTCTAATACTTTGCGGTAGTCCGTCCTATCGGTCTGCGTCAGGTGCTGCTCCATGGCTTTATCGGCGCGCTCGTAAGCCCTTTCATCCATAGAAATGAACACGTTCGCGGGGATCGGGATCGACGGCGCGTCGTAATACATAGGCGTAGCCGCTTCCCCTCTACGCTCGCTATAGACGCGCGAGGCCTGACGAAATCTTTCGTGAAGGTCGGCAGGAAATTTATCGGAATCGGGCGGCATCATGCTCGCGTTCGGAAACAGGATGATATCGGCGTCTTTTTCGACCGTTTGCAGCTTCGCCGCTATATGGTCGAAGCTGTCGAGATCGCCCGGATCTAGCATGATATGGCTCAGACTATTCCCGAGAGACTCCGCGCTAAGCTCGTAAAGCGCCGGCTTGATAATGGTCATGTCTTCGATCTTAAGAGTGACTATCAGTATCTTCTTACCATGGATCATCGGCGCCGCATTGAAAGGCGCGCAACTCGGATCGGACGGAAGTTCTCTGTTCGACATTATCACATTGCCCTTTGGCAGGTCCGCCACAGTCCACGGCTTTACGGGGATAACAACATCAAGATCTATTTTGATCGGACGTTCCGCGGCAAGCTTATCGAGGCCGGCCCGACAGATCTCGTCGCGCTTGTCCGGTTGTACTGATGCCGGTTCAGTGCCGAGCGCGAATGCGCAGTCCACCATCGCAGTATTCACAAGAAAACACGCCAGCACCGCTATAGAGATTAATTTATTTACTCCGCGCATTTGTACATATCTCCTTTTATTCGACTTTTAAAATTATTTAATTAAATAAAAAATGCCTGGCGCGTACTCTGCCAAGCATTGGTATTGCTATCCTGAATTTTTATGGTGCCGTGAAAATTGTTACTTGTGAGATTATATGAGAATCTTCACACGCTGTCAAGTAACTTTTTTGAATCCTAACAACCAGGGTCCGTTTAATTAGGAGCCATCATTCCATATTCTGCTGGCACCTTTTTAAACGGACCCTGCTTTAGCTATTTGCGCGCCCAACGCAAGATCGCGCTTTTGGAGCGCGGGTTATCAAAACATTCCTTAGGTGTCGGCCGTATTGGCTCAAGACAAATATCAGAATAGACCCCCGCTTCCAATCCTTCCCTAAAAGACTTGATTACCCTATTGTCTTCGCCGGAATGAAATGTCAAAATCGCCACGCGGCCATTAGGTTTAAGGCATATCGGCAAATTCCTTAAAAACTGATCCAACGCGGAAAACTCGTCGTTAACCTCGATCCGTAAAGCCTGAAACGTCCGGCGGATAGATGTGGTTATCTCACTCAGGGGTGCGCCAGGCTTCGTAAAAGCCAGTGCTTCTTTCACGGCATCCGCGAGTGCCTTAGTTGTATTGATCTTATTGCGGTTTCTGTGAATAACTCTGGCGATCGCTTCCGCATAGGGCTCATCAGAATTATTGAAGAGTATTTTTCCCAGAGTTTTTTCAGATATCGTCCTTATAAAAGCCGAGGCCGGTTGTCCGCGTTGGGGATTAAATCTCAGGTCGAGCGGCCCTTCCCATTTGAATGTAAAGCCCCGAGCGGGATTGTCCAGCTGCATCGATGAGACGCCCAGATCCGCCAGGATAAAATCGAATCCTCCGCCTGCATCGGCAAGCATTTTGGGAACTCCGGCAAAATTGATACGCCTGAAAATAAGCTCTTTTTCGGTAAAGCCCAGGGCTCGCAGCCGCCGCTCGGTACGCGCTAATTCTATCGGATCGACATCGATACTAAAAATGCGTCCTCCGGGAGAAACGCGCCTAAGAAATTCTTCCGTGTGTCCCCCGAACCCCAAAGTAGCGTCTAAGCCGGTCTGGCCGGGCTTAGGGTCAAGAAATTCCAAGATCTCTTTAACGCAGATCGGCAGGTGCATCCCGGCCGGAGTCTTCCCGCTCTTAATGATCTTCTCAATGTCACATTGGTATTTTACCGGATCGAGCTCCTTATATTTTTCGTCAAAGCGCCTTGGATGCTTGCCTTTATAGCGCACGCGCCGTTTTCTTTTCGGAGTTTCATCAGTCCCTGAAGAATCGTTCATAACTTATTATATTTTGTGTGCTTGCCTTTAGCTTTTTCTACCGGATATTTCGCCTCATTTTTTTTAAGCTTCCCTTCCATGGCGAGCTTTAAGTCGATCCCGAGATTATCGGCTAACTCAAACAGATATAAAGCGATATCGGCGATCTCATCCCTGATCTCCGCCTTATTTTGAACGATATATTTTTCAACTTCCTCCTTGGTCTTCCACTGAAAATGTTCCAGAAGCTCGGAAGCTTCGAGTATTATCGAGACAGCCATATTCTTTGGATCATGAAACTGCATCCAGTCGCGCTCATCCCTGAATTTTATTATCTTTGCGGTAACTTCGCTTATCTCACTCATGGCTATCTCCTATTATTTGAATAAGGAAAAACCCCCACGCTCTGCGGCTCGTTTAGAGCATCGGTTTGCATGAGGGCAATATTTGGGGTCCCTCTCGTATGAGCCGAGGAGGAACCTCTCTGTTTCTATAGGTATGTATTATAGCCGAACTATTGGCATAAACAAGAAGATTCTCGTCATTAGAGAAGTTTATTCCTCACCAAAATG
>Ga0247841_10001772_pt1 | contig 45912 bp, 42 predicted proteins | sample LaCruzMarch2015__2_FD_192410 | JGI IMG/M metagenome (GOLD analysis project Ga0247841, IMG submission 192410) | Freshwater microbial communities from meromictic Lake La Cruz, Castile-La Mancha, Spain - LaCruzMarch2015_18m | ecosystem: Environmental > Aquatic > Freshwater > Lake | place: Spain... | reverse complement strand
CAAGCCGATCCGCCACTGGGTGCCGGCAAGCAAATTGCTGAGCGCCGGCTGCAGGTCGCGCACAATCAGAAGATCCTTGCGGGCGCGCGGCGTGTACTTGACCACCGTGCATTGGCCCGCATCCAGATACACCGCCTGCGCGTGCAGCGCGCCTTCCATCCGCACCCGCGCCCGCAGCGAGCCGCGCCGCGTGTCCACGTTGATCTCCCAATGATGAAAATAATTGCTGTGCGCCACCCGCGGCGCACTCAACGCCACAAACCGGCGCGCCACATACGTGCGCGTGAAGGGCGTTGTGCCGTGCTGCAGGCCCAGCAAATCCTTGGGCGCCACCTTGATCGCCACGCCCTGCGCCGGATTCGCCGAGGTCACCTGCACGCTGCACGTGCCGCTGCGGGTCATAGCGTAGCCCTGATCGCGGTCGCTGCTGTGACTCCAGCCACTGGTGTTGCCCGCTTGCACCCAGTACACATACGTCGTCCCCGCCGCAACGGTCGCGTCCGCCAACGTGGTGGTCGCATACACATCCGTCGACCAGTTCGGTGCGTCGTCGGCACGGCGCAATGCCGGCGTGCCACGCCACACGCGATAGCGCGCGGCGTACCGCACGGCGTTCCACGTCAGCACCACTTTGTTGTCATACATGCCGTCACTGGCATCCAGGCCTTCCGGCGCGGATGGCACCGGCCACGTGGGTGGCACCCGCTGCTGCAGCTCAACCCGGGCCGTGCCCACCGTGACACCCTCGTGGATAAACGGCTGCGGAAACGCCGGGCTGCTGAAACAAACTTGATACACGCCCGCGGCCAGCGGCACGCTGTAGCTGCCATCCGCCGCCGTGACGGTGCACAGCGCGACCGCGGCCTTGCCGCTGCGCACAATCATGCTGACGCCCGCCATGCCTTCGCTGTTGCTGTACACCCCGTCGTTATTGGCATCCAGATAGACCACGCCGGCCAGGCGCGCGGTCAGGATGTTGTAGCCCGGCGCCGGCGCCATCCGCGCCGACGCACATGCCACCGGCATGGCACAGGCAACGCCGATTGCGAGCAAACGCATAATATGGTATGCTGATACGTTGAAATACATAAAGCAGCTATGTTGGTTATTAACAGTATACGGCAAAACTGAACGCGAGTCAATAGCACAAGGAGCCAGTATGACCAGAGCCCAACTGCAGCAGGCATTGCACATCACGCCCATCGTCGTGCTGGACGGCGCCTGGGGCACCGAATTGGCGCGCCGCGGCCTGCCGCCCGGCGCAGCACCGGAACTGTGGAATGTGTCCCAGCCCGCGCGCGTCGCCGAAATACCCGCCGCCTATGTCGCGGCCGGCGCACGCATCGTCCTGACCAATACCTTCGGCGGTAGTCGCTTCACCTTGAGCAAAGGCGGCTTGGCCGACCGCGTTGAAGAGCTCAACCGCTGCGGCGCGCGCATCTCCAAGGAGGCCGTGGGCGGCGCGGCCCTCGTCTGCGCCTCCATTGGCCCCACCGGCGAATTCCTCGAACCGCTCGGCGATGTTACCGCGCAGCAAATGCAGGCCGTCTTTGCCGAACAAATCCGCGCCCTGCTCGACGGCGGCGCGGATTTGCTCGTGATTGAAACCATGACCGACCTCAATGAAGCCCTCTGTGCCGTGCAGGCCGCGCGCGCAACCGCGCCGGACGTGCCGCTGGTCGTCTCCCTGACCTTTGACAAGGGCCTGCACGGCTATGCCACCATGATGGGCGTCACGCCCGCGCACGCCGCGCAGGCATTGTCCGCCGCGGATGTCGATGTGGTCGGCACCAATTGCGGCAACGGCATCGAGAACATGGTCGAGATTGTGCGCGAGCTGCGTGCCCACACGGATCGGCCGATCTGGGCGCGCCCCAACGCCGGCCTGCCACAATTGGTCGACGGCCGCACGGTCTTCCCCGAAACGCCCGAGGTCATGGCGGCAAAAATCCCGGCGCTGGTCGCCGCCGGCGCAATGCTGATCGGCGGCTGCTGCGGCACCACGCCCGCCCATATTCGCGCCATCGCCGCACAAATTGCTTGAACACGCTTCACCCGTTCGCTCGACAAGGAGACGCATGATGATCACGCGCACCACCCTTATTGGCACGTCAGTGCTGTTGCTGCTGCTGCCGGCCGTGGCCGACCAGACCCCCTGTGATTTTGTCACCAACACCATCCTGCAGGCCGGCCAGGACGACGCGGCATGGTCGCAAGTCCAAGCCGACAACAACGCGGATGGATCCCGCGATCACGTCGCGCTGGCCACGCTCATGACCGATGCCGACCTGATTGTGGTCGCCACCTGCGACGGCTCCGTCATGCGCGAAGCCTTCAGCATCGGCGCAACCACCTACCAGTTCATTAACAAGCTGCGGGTCACGCGCGTGGTCGCCTCGCGCTGGTCACCCGCGGAAACCCGCCGGCATATGGCCAGTGTCAGCAATGCCTGCTTTGTCTATCTGGCGATCCGCCAGCTGGTCGATGCCGAGGTGGTCAACGACCCCGCCTTGATCCGCCATCAGGAGTACTTGCTCTGGCTGCGGCCCGCCAGCATCAGCGACGCGGAGCTTGCCAGCGCCGGCGTCACCCTGCCGGTCAGTCGCACGGCGCTGTATACCGCGTGCGTCGGCGCCAAGGGCTGCGTGGCACTGGCAGCCGCCCCGCGCCAGCAAGCGCTGGGCGCCGTCGCGCCCGAGGCGACCAACCTGATGGAGCGCATCGAGCGCGACGCGCAGACCCGCGACCAGCACTACCTTCTCAGCAGTTTCAACACGGCCAACCGACTCAATATTCTGAACGCCGTGCGCGCGCTGGCCAAAGCCATGGCGGGCGCGCCGGGCCGGCCCGCCTTGCTCGCGGAAGCGCAGCGCAACCTCAATATGCCCGCGCACATTGACCTGGCCGCGCTGGCTGCCACGCCGCGCTTCACGTGCGCTGATTACGTGCCGCAGTAACCCGCGCCAGCCCGCCTCACCATACTCTGCAGAGACCCCCGGCCCCGCCGATATAGGGTTCAGGGTTCAGGGTTCAGGGTTCAGGGTTCAGGGTTCAGGGTTCAGGGTTCAGGGTTCAGGGTTCAGGGTTCAGGGAAAAATGGTTTTGCCGCAATTCATTTTTATAGCCGGGGAATGTCCAATGATGAAGTTCTGCGCAGAGATCCCACAACCTTGCGCAAAGTGGACAAGCGCCCCACGAATAGTGTACAATGCACACGCGCTGGCGAGTCCAATGAACATTGGCCGCCGGGCATATGATCACCCTATCAATGGAACCGCCTGCGCACGTGACAATTCTGGTCTGCCATAATCATTATCAAATCCGCGCGGGCGAGGACCAGGTCTTCGCCGCCGAGGTCGCGCTCCTGCGCGCGCACGGACAGCGCGTCGTCACCTACACGCGCGATAATGCCGAAATCACCGCGATGCCCTTCTGGCGGCGCCTGTGGTCGTTCTGTGCCGCATTCTACAACCCGCGCACGGTGCGCGAGCTGCGCGCCCTGGTCGCGCGCGAAAAACCAGACGTCGCGCAGGTCCATAATGTTTTTCCGCTGATCTCGCCCGCGCTCTACTGGACTTTGCGCCGCGCCGGCGTGCCCCTCGTGCAGACCATGCATAACTTCCGCTTTGTCTGCATCAATGGCCTGCTCTTTCGGGACGGCACCATCTGCCACGATTGCCTCACCGGCAGCCGTTGGGCCGGCGTGCGCCGGCAATGCTATCGCGCCAGCCGCCTCTGCTCGCTCTGGTATGCCCTGATCTTGTGGTGGCACCAGCGCCGCGGCACGTTCACCCGCACGATTGACCGCTACATCGCCTTGAATTCCTTCACCAAAAACATTCTGGTGGACGCCGGCTTCGACGCCGCGCGCATCATCGTCAAACCCAACGCCGCGACCGTCACGCCGGATGCCGCCGCCGCGCCGCCGCCCGCTGCGCCGTACGCGCTGTTCATCGGCCGGCTCTCCCAGGAAAAAGGCGTCATGACCTTGCTGGCGGCTGCCGTGCGCGTGCCGGAACTGCCGTTGCAGATCATGGGTGACGGGCCCTTGGCCGCGCAGGCACGGGCGTTTGTCGCGCAGGCCGGCGCAACGCATATCGAATTCAAGGGCTATTGCACGCAGGCCCACATCGCCGCCGCGCTGGCGCAGGCACTGGTGCTGGTATTCCCCTCCGAATGCTATGAGAATTGCCCGATGACGGTGATCAATGCGCTGACGCTGGGCACGCCGGTCGTGGCGGCGCGCACCGGTGGCGTGCCGGATTTTGTCCCGGAAGGGCGCGCCGGCTGGCTGTTTCCACCGGGCGATGTGGCGGCGCTGGCCGCGCGCATGGCGTGGGTGGCGGCGCATGCCGATGACGTGCGCACACTGCGGCCGCACGCGCAGGCATGGGCCGCGACGTACTTCACCCCGCAGCAGAATTACGAGCGGCTGCTGCAGGTGTATGCTGCAGCCCGGCCCGGCGCGCGCGCCACGCGCGCGGCGCGGAGCACGCCGCAGCAGTGATGGCCACGCGGGAACAGCGGTGTTCGGCAGGGGACACCACCACTGCCACACCGGCACGTTGCGCTGCTTCTGGCAGTGCCTGCATCAACTGGAGTTCAAGTTTTATCGCGAAGTCTCAGATTTACGGCTTTTCATATTGGACACCGCGGGTGTCCCGGAAAATTAATGTTGGACTACAATGGTTCAATGCCAAGGAGCATGCATGATGACCCCGCGTGAACGCTGGCTCTGCCTGTTTAATCGCCAGAAGCCCGACCGGGTTCCCACCGACTATTGGGCGACGGCGGAAGTGACCCAACGCCTGATGAAGGATCTGCGCTGCCCGACATGGGATGCGCTCCTCGACACGCTGCACATCGACGCGCCGCAGCATCTCGGCGCGCGCTGCACGGTCACGACGCATCCCGGCCATCCCAAGGCGGATAACTGGGGCATCGAGCATGTCACGGCCGAGTATGGCGCCGGCGTCTACAGCGAAGTCGCCACGCATCCGCTCGCCCAGGTCGCATCGGTGGATGAGGTGCATGCCTTCACCTGGCCGGATCCCGCCGACCATGACTGGTCCGATTTCGCGCAGCAACTGAAAAATGTCACGGGCCGGCGCATCGTGCGTTGCGGCAGCTACGAGCCGTTTCTGCTCTATTGCCAATTGCGCGGCATGGAATTGGCCATGATCGACTTGCTGGCCGAGCCGGAAATCGCCGACGCCATTTTCGACCACCTCTTCGACTATCACTACCGCGTCAACCAGCGCATGTTCGAGATGGGCAAGGGCATCATTGACATGACCTACATCGCCGAGGACTTGGGCAGTCAGGCGAGCCTGCTGATGGGCTTGAAGGAAATCCGCCGCTTCATCCTGCCGCGCCAGAAGAAAATGGCCGACCTGGCCCGCCAGTCCGGCATTCACATTTTCTACCACACCGATGGTGCGGCGCGCGCGGTCATTCCCGATTTGATCAAGGTCACCGGCATCGAGGTGCTCAATCCGATTCAATGGCGTTGCCCAGGCATGGAACGCGAAGGGCTGGTGCGTGATTTCGGCGACAAGGTCATTTTCCACGGCGCCGTCGACAATCAACAGACCCTGCCGTTTGGCACGCCCGCCGACGTGCGCGCGGAAGTGCTCGACAACCTCCGCATCTTCCGCAACGCGCGCTGGATCTGCGCGCCGTGCCACAATCTGCAGCCGGTGTCATCCACGGCGAACATCGTGGCGCTGTACGAGACCATCTGGCAGCACGGCGCACTAACATAAGCAGCGGCTGCAGCCTTGGCATTGCGGCGATCGCATCCCAAAGCCCAATCCGCCCCAGATCCGCGGAAAAGTCGGTGAGCAAACGCAGATGCTCAATACAATAGACCGCGTCCGGCGCCAGTTGCAGCGCGATGCCGCTAACAATAACCCTAGCGCCAGAGCGCGAGCTGCTCGCCGATTCTGACCACTGCGCCGCCCGCTAGGTCGGTGCGCAATATCGCCGTGTCGCACGCAAACAGCAATAACACCATCGAGCCGAACTCAAAGCGGCCGAACTCGTCGCCTTTGCCATACTGCCATGCGCGCGCGCCGGTGTGCGCCAACATGATCCGGCCGACATTCAACGCGCCGATCGCGGCGAACAGCACGCGCCCCTGCGGGTGCGCCAGCTCGGTGATGATGCGCTGGTTGCGCACGGGCGTGTCGGGACGGCGTTGCAGTGCGGCGGGATAGACGGGCCGCAGCGTCGAGCCCATCGACCACGTGCGCATGACCCGCCCCGCACACGGCGTGTACAGGCGGTGGCAATCGGCGGGGGACAAATAGATGCCGATAAACGCGCCGCCGCGAAAAGTATCATCCAACGGGCCGAATACATCCGCCAGTGTTGCCGGATGCCCTTTTACCAAGACAAGTTCACCGTCGCGCACATAGCCGCAGGCGACAATCCGGCCATCCACGGGCGCCACGATTGCGGCCGGATCCGGATCGCACAAGCGCGTGCCCGGCTTGAGAGCACGGGTGAAAAACTGCATCAGGGAGACATATTGGTCGAGCGGCTGGGCCGCCTCGCCGATGTTGATGCGGTAAAGCCGCGCGAAGCCGCGGATCAGCAGGCGCACCAGCCAGCGCGGCCGCTGCAATTGCGCGAGGGCATGGGCACACCTGCCGGAAAACGTGCTGAAGATCATGTGAACGATTCCAAGCGGGTGATGACGGCGGCGATCAGCCAGTCCGGCGTGGACGAGCCGGCGGTTACCCCGACCGTGGCGCAGCCGACAAAGTCGCCCGGCTGCAGGTCGTCGGCATGCTCAACGTGGAACGTGCGTGCGCCGCATTCGCGGCAGATCTGCTCGAGCCGGTTGGTGTTGGCACTGTGCCGGTCGCCGATGATGACCATGGCGGCGACGCGCGCACACAGCGCGCGCGCTTCGGCTTGCGTGCGCGAGGTGGCGTGGCAGCGCGTGTCTTCAACAATGACGTTGGTGAAGCGCGCGGTGATGGCGCCGACCAGCGCGGTGAAGGTGGTCGCATCGAGGGTGGATTGGGCCACGACCGTGATGGGGGTCGCCGGCGACAGGTTTGGCAGATCCGCCGCGGTATGCACGACATGGCCGCGCGTATCGCAGAAACCCAGCAAACCGATCACCTCGGCATGGGCGGCATCACCCAAGATGAAGACGGTGCGGCCGGCCTGGTGCGCCGCGGCAATCAGGTGCTGGATTTTCTCGACATGCGGACAGGTGCCGTTGACCAGCGCAAAGCCGGCCTGCTGCAGCCGCGCGGTGGCGTGCGGCGGCACGCCATGGGCGCGAATGATGATGAGCGCGTCCGGCGCAAGCTGCGCGAGGGCGGCATCGTCGGCATCCGGCGGAATAACGCGGATGCCATGCTGGGTCAAGCGCTCGATCACGGCGTTGTTGTGAATCAACGGGCCAAAGGTGTAGACCGGCCGGGTGCAGGTGCGCGCCTGTTCTTCCGCCAAGTGGACGACGCGCCGGACGCCCCAGCAGAAGCCGGCATGCTGTGCGAGCAGGATCGTCATGGTTCAGGGAATGCGAATATCGAATATCGAATCCCGCCTTTGACGGGACTCCAAGCAGCAAGGAATAACCAATGATGATCCCGCCGCTGGCGGGACTCCAAGCAGAGTTCTGCGCAGATACTTCGCACTTGGATATTGAGTGTTCGATGTTGAATGTTCAATGTTAATCTCTGCTTCGTGGCCATAGTATCTGAGCTACGGCGGGATTCAGGGAAAAACAATTTTGCCGCAAAATCATTGTGTGCAAAATGAATTGTGGCAATTCGTTTATATAGCATTGGATATTCATCAGGGTTCAGGATTCATGGCAGCCTGCGGCTCGACAAGCTGCAGTTCTTGCGCGCGCTGGACATGCAGGATGGCCTTGTGGACGCGGGCAAGATACTCATCTTTGGGTATGCGGCCGGCGCAGGGGGCGCAGCAGGCGTCAATCTGGGCATACATGCACGGGCCGTTGGCGCGGCAGTGCGCGCCGGTGCAACGCCGCAGTTGGAATTTCTCCAGGACGGCGCGCACGAGGGCGCGGGCCGTGGCCGTCACGGTAAACGGGCCGAAATACAGCGCGCCATCATCGGTGCGCTGATGCACCAGCAGCACGCGCGGGAATTCTTCCTGCAGGGTCACTTTCACGGAAATAAAGCGCTTGTCGTCCTTGAGATCAATATTGTAGCGCGGCTGATATTCCTTGATCAGCTTGTCTTCGAGCAGGGCGGCCTGCTGGTCAGTGCGGGTCGTGACATACTCGACGGTGCGCACCTTGTCGCGCAGGATGGCAACGCTGGGGCGCCCGTCGCCTTTCTCGCGGAAGTACGAACGGACGCGGCTGCGCAAGTCATGTGCTTTGCCGACATACAGCACTTGGCCGGCAGTGTCTTTCATGATATACACGCCCGGGCAGCGCGGCGCAGCCACGGTATCCTGCGGGCCATCAGGGGAAGCGGTCGTCATGGGCGTCATTGTAGCACAGGCGGGCGGGAAGGTCAAATGAAAAGGTTGACGTTGCCGCTCTCGGCACTGTGCAAATAAGCCGCCACGCCGCCGACCTCGACTTCGTCGAGTAGTTCTTCGCGTTTGATGCCCATTACGTCCATCGACATGGTGCAGGCAACCAGCCGCACGCCGGCCGCGCGCGCACTGGCGATCAAAGCCGGCAGCGAGTCCACGTGCTTGCGGCGCATCACCCATTTGATCATGGCCGCGCCCAGACCGCCCATGTTCATTTTCGAGAGTTGCAGGCGGGCTGCGCCGCGCGGCATCATCATGCCAAACATGCGGTCGAGCAGCGGCTTGCGCACGGCCACGCGCTGCGGCTTGCGAATGATGTTCAAGCCCCAGAAGGTGAAGAAAAGAGTAACGGAACTGCCCATTGCAGCCGCGCCGTTGGCAATGATAAATGCCGCCATGGCCTTGTCGAACTCGCCGCTGAAGACCACGATGGTTTTGTTTTTCGCGAGCACGGTGGCGGTGGCGGCGGCGGCTGGCGCGGGCGCCGCAGCGCGCTTTTGAATCAAGGCCGTGATGATCCCTTTGTCGTGCGTGACCGAGACAAGCTGCTGGCCAACACTGGCGCACCAGCCGGCGATGTCCTTGGCAAAGCCATAATCGCTGGCCAACACTTTAAGACATTGGCCCGGCTGCATTGCATCCAAGGCTGCCTTGACGCGCATGATCGGCCCGGGGCATTGCAGGCCGCAGGCATCCAGCGTGATGTCGGACTTGTCGGACGAGTCAGACCTGTCGGACAACTGTGCGGCGGCGGGCGCGTGCGGCGTCGCCGCCACGTAGGTCAGATAGCCGCCGGATAAATTGCGGCAGGCAATCCCGTGCTGCATCAACACGCGGCAGGCCAGATAGGCGCGCACGCCGGACCGGCAATAGACCAGATATTCTTTGGTGCGATCCAATTCGGCGAGGCGCCCGCGCAGGTCGTCCACGGGAATGTTGATCGCGTGCGGGATCATGCCGGCGGCGACCTCCTCGGCTTCGCGCACATCCAGAACCATTTGATTGGCCTGCGGGTGCATGATCTCCGCGACATGGCACAGCCGCACATCGCCATGCATCACGTTGGCGGCGACAAAGCCGGCGTAATTAACCGGATCCTTGGCCGAGCCGAACGGCGGGGCATAGCATAATTCAAGATCCTCAAGGTCGTAGACGGAGAGGCCGGCGCGCAGGGCCGTGGCGAGCACGTCAATGCGTTTGTCAACGCCATCCATGCCGACCGCTTGGGCGCCGAGCAGCGCGCCGCTGTCTGGATCAAACACAATTTTCAACGTCAGCGTATGCGCGTCGGGATAATAACCGGCATGACTGTTGGGATGAATCGTGGCGGTTTCACAGCGGCGGTTGAGGCGCACGAGCGCCTTTTCACTGGCGCCGGTCATGCCGACGGCGAGGTCGAACACTTTGCAGATCGCAGTGCCTTGCGTGTTCTTGTAGGTGCGCGGACGACCGCAGATGTTGTCGGCGGCGATGCGGCCCTGGCGATTGGCCGGGCCGGCCAGCGGAATCAGCGCGGCGGTTGCGGTGACAAAGTCGGTCACTTCGACGGCGTCGCCCACCGCGTAAATGTGCGGATCATTGGTGCGCATATGCTCATCGACGGCGATGCCGCCGCGCGCGCCGATGGTCAGGCCCGCGGCGCGCGCCAGGCCGGCGTCGGGCCGCACACCGATGGCCAACACGACCAGGCCGCAGGTCAGCGTTTCGCCGGTGCTCAGGCTGACGACCAGCGCGCCAGCTTGCGCGGCAAAGCCGGTCACGGACGTTTGCAGCCGGAGTTCCACGCCGTTGCGCAGCAGCTCGTCGTGCAGTGGCGCGGCAATTTCTGGGTCGGCCGGGCCCATCACTTGCGCCGCCAGCTCGACCAGCGTGACGCGCACGTTGCGGGCGCGCAGCGCCTCGGCCATTTCCAGCCCGATGTAGCCGCCACCCACGACGACGGCATGTGCCGGCGTTTCATCATCAACAATCTTCTTGATGGCGTCCATGTCCTCAAGCGTGCGCAGCGTCTTGACCTGCGGCAGGTCGATGCCGGGCAGCGGCGGGCGGATCGGCGCGGCGCCCGGGCTGAGCACCAGCGCGTCGTAGGATTCCGTGTAAGTGTGATTGCGGACGAGGTCGCGCACGGTCACCGACTTGGCGGCGCGCTCAATGGCAGTGACCTCGCTGCGCACGCGCACGTCAAGGTGCAGGCGCGCATGCAGTGATTCCGGCGTCTGCACCAGCAGGCGGTCGCGGTCGGCAATGGCGCCGCCGATATAATACGGCAGGCCGCAATTGGCGAACGAGACATGCGGGCCGCGCTCAATGAGAATGATCTCGGCTTGTTCGTCAAGACGGCGGGCGCGCGCGGCAGCGGACGCGCCACCGGCAACACCGCCAACAATAAGGATCTTCATTGCGTGATTCCTGTGGGGGATGAAAGCATGGCGTCGGCCACGCGCAGGAGGCGGCGCACGCGCGGGTCAACAATACGATAACAGCGGCGCGTGCCGTCATGGCGCGCGGTAATAATGCCGGCGCGGGTTAGCACGGCCAGATGTTGCGAGACGACCGGCTGTGGCAGGCCGAGCCCTTCGACGATCTGGGTGACATGGCATTCATGGTGCAGCAAGCCGGTGGCGATGCACAGGCGCGCCGGGTGGGCCAGGGCTTTGAGCACAGGTGCCAGCGCGGCGCAGCGGGCGCGGCGGGTGGCGGGAGACATGGGCTTCATCGTTGTCACCGTTAATTACATTAAAAATAGCATATATATAGTATATCATATATATTCAAGGATGTAAATTCTCGTGCGACACGATAATTTATGGATGCAGAGGTGCAGAAGCGGAAATGCATCCAGCGGTCGGTACCTCTGCCCGTAGCCGCCGCACGGCGTACATCACGCGGAACGACATTCCGCGGCTGCATCTGCGCAAAAACCCCCACGATCCCGCCGCTGACGGAATCGTGGGTGAATAAGATTGAGTGAAAAAATGCGCCGCCCTATTTTCCAATCTCTGCGTCCACCAGTCACGCCGGCGGCGGGATCGGTGGGGCGCTCGAGACCTGAATGCGCGGCGCCGTCCGCCGAAAGCTGCGATCGGGAGATCGCAGCTACCTTCAGCCGATCTGGCGATCGGCGCGCCCTTCGCCGCATGGCGTGCAGCACACCACGGAAACGGACATGCCTACCGCGGCCGGTACCTCCGCCCGTAGCCGCCGCACGGCGTGCGGCGTGCGGCACATCACGCGGAACGCCGTTCCGCGGCTACATCTGTGCAAAGAAATCCACCAGGTTAGCGTTGTTTCTTGCGTGCCGTATAACGCTTGACTGCCGCGCTAACGCCACCTGCGCACAGCAGCCAGATTATCAAGCTACCCGGTTCCGGCACGACGGCCTGATAGCTGGCGCGCAGATTGGGGCGCGGGCCGATCACGCCGGCCAGGCCGAACGTCTGGGCTTGGCCGTTCTGCACCAGATTCGAGCGCAGAGCCAACGGCGGCAGGTACAGGCCGTACTTGGCGCGCGCATAACTTTGCACCGACGCGGCCACGCCGGCCGACAGCGCGCTGGCGCTCGAGGTGCCGGCGAAGGTCTTGGTGTATTGATTGGTCGGCTGCGTGCCGCCAAGATCGCCATAGCCCAGGGATGCCACCGTCCAGTCGCCCCAGCCCTGGATATCGAGCCGGCTGCCATAGCCGGAAAAGCTGCAGCGCGCGCGATTGGTGGCTAGGCCGGCGCCCACCATGATGGCAAGTGAATCGCGGTAACTGCGCTGAAAGATGCCGCCCCAGACGGCGTTGTCCAAGTCGGCGTTGCCATTGCCGGCCGGCTCGATGACAATGCGGTCGAGCGCAGTGGCATTGGCAATCGCGGCGTAGATCAATGCCCAATACTCGACCGGGCAATAGTCGCCGTTCGCGTACGCTTGCTGCTCGAGCAGGATCACATCGCCGGGTTGCGTGTTTGACACCGCCAGATTGATGGCATCATGCACGAGCCATGAACCGTCAGCGTCCACGCACGAAATCACCTTGAAGTCGGCATTGTAGACGATGCCGCACATGCCGTAGCTGTTGCTGCGCGCCGCGCTGATACCCAGCGAAGCCGTGCCATGATCACGACTGGTGCCATACAGGTTCGTCATGAAGCCGCCCAGCAGATTAGTGAGCGACAGTTTCAGGTCTTCATGGTCAAGACACCAGTCGTATTCGATGTCGACCAGGCGCACCTGCGCGCCATCGCCACCCGGCTGGGTCCAGGCATAGCTGGCGTCATAGCCGTTGGACATGGATGGCAGCAGATAGCCTTGCGCGCCGATGAGATTGGTCGTCGGCAAGGGCGGCGCGACGGGATGCATGTAGACGAGTTCCACGACGGGATTGGTGAAGAGCGGCACGAGCAATGCCCGCGCCGTGGTGTAGTCGGGCACCGCGAGGAGGAACCACAGGTTCAGATCGGACAGCGGCGCGCGCGCCCGCATGTTGCCCTGCCCGCGCTCCGCATCAAGTTCGGCGGCGGGCCGCGAAAATGCGCGGGCGGCATTCCGTACGTCGTGGTCGCGCAACAGCGTGGCGAGCGCCATGACCTGCGGCTGCCACGCCGGCACGGGCGTCGTGAACAATTGCGGGCCAGGATGCACCTGCACGCCGCTGCCATTGACGCATTTCAGCGCCAGCCAGCCGCTGTACGCGGCGGGCGCAGGCAGATCGTTGGTGTACACCGCAAAGCGACTGCCGAAGCCGGGGTAGAACACCGCTGCGCCTGCGTGCAGGGACAGCAGGGCAAGCCCTGCACCGACTATCGCATACCCAAGGAATAGTTTCATGGCGCAATCCAGATAAGGGGTTTATGACGCGCGCGCAGGGCGTGTACGTCTCTCCTATTATTATAGCGTTTTAGGCGGATGGTGGCGATATCAGACGCCGCACATTATGCATGTTCTGCAACTGAAAACCGAAAATGTTACAATTCTAATAATGTATCATGCATTGACCATAGCTGGCTCTGACTCCGGCGGCGGGGCCGGCATTCAAGCCGACCTGAAGACCTTTTGCTCGTTGCGCGTCTACGGCGCGACGGCGATCACGGCCGTGACGGCGCAAAACACGCTGGATGTCTATGGCGTCGAGTATGTCACGCCAGCCCTGGTCGCGCAGCAAATTGACGCGGTGCTGAGCGACATTGGCGCGCAGGCCTGCAAAACCGGCATGCTCGGCACGGTGGCCATTGTCCGCACGGTGGCGGAGCGGCTGCGCGCGCACCGGGTGACGAACTTGGTGGTTGACCCGGTCATGGTCGCGAAAGGCGGCGCGCGTTTGCTGCAGGATGACGCCGTGCAGGCGCTGCTGGACGAGCTGTTGCCGCAGGCCTTGATCGTCACCCCCAATATCACCGAGACGGAAGTGATGACCGGCGTAGTGGTGAAATGTGAAGACGACATGTTGCACGCCGCCGCCCTGCTGCTGAAAACCGGCGTGGCGTGCGTGGTGGTCAAAGGCGGGCACCTTGAGGGCGATGCAACGGATTTGGTGTACCGCAAGGAAGGCCACCATTTTCTGCGCGGCCCGCGCATTACGACAACCTGCACGCACGGCACCGGCTGCACTTTTTCGGCGGCGATCACCGCCTATCTTGCGCGCGGCCTGGCGCCGCTCGACGCGATCAAATGCGCGAAGACCTACATCACCCAGGCCATTATCACGGCGCGCGCCATCGGCCACGGCCATGCCCCGACCAATCATTTCTGGAATGCGCCGCAGGACGCGGACGAGCGCTGAATGCGCAGGTGCGCACTGGTCGGATTCCACCAGGATGCTGGATGCTGCACCGAACACTGAACACTGAACACCGAAAACCTCTGCAAAGCGGGAGCGGCCTCCGTGCCGTGAATCTGCAGTTGCTTTTCCACCGAATAGCGAAGGCCGCGCAGGGGAACGGCCGGTGTGGCACACACAGGTTTTTCCCAATACTGCATCGGGGCATGGAAGCCCCTCCCACATTGCAGAAGGAGAGCCGCCACCGCGCTGCGCATGCTCTTGCGGTTTTTGCCATTGGACTCTGCACAGCGGTGCTGCTGCTTAGCGGCTGTGCCAGTCCGATGCGCACGCAACGTGCCGCCGCACGCCCGGCCCCTGCCGTGCAACCCGGCGCATTGTCGTCCACGGCGATTCACGCGGCATTAGTCACGCTGGCGGCGACCGCGCAAACGGTGCGCATTGCCAGTGTGGGCGCGTCCGTGCGCGGCACGCCGCTCGACGCCGCGCTGATCAGCAGCCAGCTTGACCAGCTTGCCCGCGCCGCCGCGCCGGCCGGGCGTCTGCGGATCATGCTGGTCGGCACCCAGCACGGGATGGAGCCGTCGGGCGGCGACGCGCTGGTCGCGCTCGCGCATGAACTTGCCGGCGGGCCGCTGACCAGTTTGCTCGCCACCTGCGAATTCATCATCGTGCCCAACAGCAATCCTGACGGGCGCGACACGAATCGGCGCGTCAATGGCAACAACGCAAATCTCAGCACGGATTACTTGTTGCTGAGCCAGCCGGAGAGCAGCGCGCTGGCCGCCACCCTGCAGCGCTGGCAGCCGCACGTCGTGCTGGATGTGCATGAGTCGGCCGTATTGAAGAAGAAAACATTGGGTGCGCAGGGCTTCCTGATTGATTTCGAAGCCCAATTCGAAGGGCCGAACAATCCCAATGTGCCGGCCGGCATCCGCACGCTGGTGTACACCACACTCCTGCCGGAGATCCTGACCAACGCGCAGCAACACGGCCTGCCGGCCCAGCGCTACCTTGGCGAGATCACCAGCACCAATCAGGTTATCACGCACGGCGGCCTGTCGCTGCGTAATCTGCGCAATTACGCCGGCATGCATGGCACGCTGGGCTTCCTGCTTGAAAGCAAGCTGGATCCCTCGACCGGCAGCTATGCGACGCCGCGCAATATTGCCGAACGGGTGCGCAAGCAAACCAGCGCGATCACCAGCCTGCTCTCGGTCTGCGCCCGGCACGCCGCGGCAATCACCAACGCCACGGTCACAGCCCGCCAACCATTGAAAGACATTACCAAGGGACTGCCGCCAAAGTTGGTGCAGATGCTGCCGCGCACCTCCAACACGCTGGTGTATTTGGCGTTCACGTATGCGCCGGCGGCGGATGCCGCCACGCGCAGCATTCCGTTGCGGCGCATTGCCGACGGGCTCGTCACCAATCTCGTCTTTCCGTACTATGGCGCCGTCCGCGCGCGCGAGCCAGTCCTGCCGCCGCGCGCCTTCGTCATCACCCGTCACCAAGACGAGCTGGCGCGCATCCTGACCATGCACGGCATTGCTTTTCAGCGCGCCTACAAACCAGCGCAGGTGCCGGCGGTCGTGCTGCAGGTTACTGGTCGTGAAGAGCTGTCGTTGCGCTTGTGCGGTGCCTCGACGCGCTATCTCACCACGCCTGTGCCGGTCATGTTGGCGGTGCAGGAAGGCGATCTGGTGGTGCCGCTGTTCCAAGCGTTTCCCCGGCTCATTACCTTGCTGCTCGAGCCGCGTTCGATGGCGTCGGTCTTCACCACGCCGCACCTGCAAACCTGGCTTGCCACCAACACGCCGGCGTGTGTGTACCAGGTTGATGACTATTTGCAGATCCCTTCTTTTACCACCCATACTGAGACCTTCCCATGACGCAACACGTGCAACACATCATTCACAAACGCGACGGCAACGCGCATGATCTCAAGCAATTCCGCGCTTTTCTGACGGCGTATACCAACGGCGAAGTGCCCGACTATCAGATGGCGGCCTGGCTGATGGCGGCCTGGCTGCGCGGCCTGAGCGCCGCCGAGACGGCCTGCTTGACGGAAGCCGTGCGCGACAGCGGCGCCTGCTTGAACCTGCAGCACATTGACCGGCCGAAAGTGGACAAGCATTCGACCGGCGGCGTCGGCGACAAGACCAGCCTGGTGCTGCTGCCCTTGCTGGCCGCCGCCGGCGTGTGCGTGCCGATGATGAGCGGCCGCGGGCTCGGCCATACCGGCGGCACCCTCGACAAACTCGAGGCCATGCCGGGCATGAACGTGCGCTTGCCGACCGAACGCTACCTGCAAATTCTCGAAACACTCGGCGGCGTGTTCATGGCCCAAACCGACGCGATTGCACCTTTGGATCGCAAGTTGTACGCCCTGCGCGACGTGACCGGCACGATCGAATCCATCGCGCTGATCACCGCCAGCATCATTGGCAAAAAAGCCACCGAGGATCTTGACGCGCTGGTGCTCGACGTGAAATGCGGCAATGGCGCCTTCATGCGCGAACCGGCGCAGGCCCACGCCCTGGCGCACAGCCTGGTGCAAGCCGCCACGCGCCTGGGCATGCGCACGGTGGCGCTGATCACCGACATGAACGAGCCGCTCGGCGCCTGGATCGGCAATGCGGTCGAGACGCGCGAAGCGCTGGCCATGCTGCGCGGTGAACCGGTCGAGCCGCGCTTCCAGGCGGTCACCCTGCAATTGGCCGGCGAAATGTTGCGCGCCGCGCAGCCGGCCTTGACCGTTGCCGCCGCGCGCGCCACCCTGGAGCAGCACCTGCGCGACGGCAGCGCCTGCGAACGCTTTATGCAGGTCGCCACCGCCCAAGGTGTCAGCCCGGCCACGTGCGCGAACTTGCCGGCGTGCTTGGCGCCGGCACCGGTGGCCCAAGAAATCCGCGCGCCGCGCAGCGGCATTCTCCAGCAATTTGACACCGCCCGCATCGGCCGCCTGCTCGGCGCACTCGGCGCCGGCCGGGCCGCCTTGACCGATGTCATTGACCCCGCCATCGCGCTGCAGTTGCACGTGCATCTCGGTGATCCGGTCAATGCCGGCGCCGTCTTGGCCACGCTGTACACCCGCACCAGCATTTCCACGCAGGATTTTGTAGAATGTATGCAGATCGGTGATGGGCCCTGCGTGCCATCACCCTTGGTGCTTGAGAAACTCAGTTGAGCCATGCTGTATACCGAAAATCGAACAAGGAATATCGAAGGCCGAAGTTCTGCGCAGAACTTCAGCATTGGTCATGCCTCGGCTATGAACCCTGAACCCTGCCGCAGTTCAGATAGTATGGTCACGAAGATACGAATGGATGATGCTGGTTGCTGATGCTTGATACTGGATGATGCACTGAAAACGGCAAGCCGAAAACAGCTGCCATGTACGCCACGCGCTCCGCGCGGGGCAGGCAGTGTTATATTGTCATGAAGACACAAAGACCTGAAGAAGACCTGCGCTGCACTAAAAAACTTTCGTTGCGAAGGTTTTTCCTCCAGCATTCCATGAACCCTGATGAATCTCCAATATCGAACACTCAATATCCAAGTGCGAAGTAGCTGCGCAGAACTTCATCATTGGACATTCCTTGTTCGATATTCGATATTCGCATTCCTTGAACCCTGAACCCTGAACCCTTGATGAACACCGCCAAAATCACGGAAGCCGTCGACTACATTCAGCAGCACATGCCGTTTGCGCCGCAGATCGGCGTGGTGCTTGGCTCGGGCTTGGGCGGGATTGCCGACGCCGTGCCGCTGGCCCGCGCGCTGTCCTACCAGGACATTCCGCATTTCCCGCAGCCGACCATCGTCGGGCATGCCGGGCGCCTCGTGTTCGCGCGCGTCGGCACGGCGGCCGTCGCGATCCTGCAAGGCCGCGCGCATTTGTATGAAGGACACAACGTGGATGATGTGGTGCGGCCCGTGCGGGTGCTGGCGCAACTCGGCATGCGCCTGCTGTTCGTCACCAACGCGGCGGGCGGCGTCAATGCGGCATTCACCGCCGGTGACCTGATGCTGATTACCGACCAGCTCAATCTTCAGGGGGTCAATCCGTTGACCGGGCCGAACGACGAGCGCTTTGGCCCGCGCTTCCCCGACATGACCAATATGTACGACCCGTGCGTGCGCGCCATTGCGCTGGCTTCCGCGCAGCGCGCCGGCGTCAGCCTGCAGCAGGGCGTGTATGCCGGCGTGCCCGGCCCAACGTATGAAACGCCGGCCGAAATCCGCATGTTTCGCACCTTGGGCGCCGATGCCGTCGGCATGTCCACCGTGCAGGAAACCGTGGCCGCGCGGCACCTCGGCGTGCGCGTCGGCGGCATCAGTGTCATCACCAATCAAGCCGCGGGCGTGGCGCTGCAACCGTTGTCACATGCCGACGTCGTTGCCTGTGCGCAGCAGGCCAATGCGCGGCTGACGGCCGTCCTGACCGATTGTTTGCATCATTGTACTTCACTTCTGCACTAGGAGCTGCCATGCCGTTTATCAGCATCACCACGAATGTAACCTTAACCACGCAGCATGAGGTGCGCATCAAATCCGAAACCGCGCGGATCATGAAGGACATTGCCGGCAAGCCCGAGGAATGGCTGATGATCGCCATTCAGCCGGCCACCTTGTTGTTCTTCCAAGGCACCAGCGACCCGCGCACCGCGTATGTTGAAATCAAGTATATCGGCGCCTTTGCGGCCGAGCTCAAAGAAAAGATTGTCAAAGGCATTGCCAAGCTCTTGCAAGAGGAAATCGGTGTCAGCCCCGACCGGTTGTACGTCCATTTCGCGGGTTCGTCCGCCGCCGATTGGGCCTGGTCCGGCACGATGCTCAGTTGCACCTAATGCAAGTGGAAGGTTGGAAGGTGATAAGGTTGAACAAACAAGTGCAATTTGTCAATTATCAATTATCAATTGTCAATTGTTCATTGTCCACCGCATGACCATGATCTACGCCGCCGCCACCACGCCGTTTCAGCGCCGGGTGTATGACGCCGCGCAAAAAATCCCGCGCGGCATGGTGACGACCTATGCGCGGCTTGCGCGCCACATCGGGTGCGGCTCGGCGCGCGCGGTCGGGCAGGCCTTGCGGCGCAATCGTTATGCACCGCGCGTGCCCTGTCATCGGATTATCAGCGCGGATTTGCGGCCGGGTGGGTTCAGCGGGCAGACCGGCGGCGCGGCCCTGCGCCGCAAACGGGCGCTGTTGCGCGCCGAGGGCGTCCTGTTTCGCGCCGGCCGGCTGGCCGACGCCCGCCAGATGTTTGACTTCCGCTAACGGTGCTTGGGCTGCATCGCGGCGTAGTTGTCCAGCATCTTCTGCAACGAGTCGCGATCATAGCAGGCCGCGAGCATGTCGCCGTAGGTGATTTGATTCTGGGTGTACAGGGTCATCAGTGACATGTCCATGGCGCACATGCCGAATTTCGCGCCGGTCTGCAGATCAGAGATGATCCGATAGGTTTTATTGTCGCGAATGTAGGCGGCAATCGAGGTCGTGTTGAACATGATCTCAAAGGCCGCCACGCGCCCGCCGCCAATGCGCGGCAACAACTGTTGCGAGATGACCGCCAGCAGCGTGCCGGACAACTGGGTGCGGATTTCATCGCGATGGTTGGCGGGAAACACATCGACGATGCGGTCGACGGTGCGGGCCGCGCTGGTGGTGTGCAAGGTGCTGAAGACCAGGTGGCCTGTTTCGGCGGCGCGCACGGCGGCCTCGATGGTCTCGAGATTGCGCATTTCGCCGACCAGAATGACATCCGGATCCTGGCGCAAGGCGCGCACCAGCGCTTCCTCGAAGCTGGGCACGTCTTCGCCCACTTCCCGCTGCACCACAATCGATTTGTTGTGCGTGTGGCGGTACTCGATCGGGTCTTCAATCGTGATGATATTGCAGTCGCGCTCGCGATTGATGCAATCCACCATGGCGGCCAGGGTGGTGGATTTGCCGGAGCCGGTTGGCCCGGTGACCAGCACCAGCCCGCGCGGCCGGTTGAGCAAGGCGTGGACGTGGTCGCCCAAGCCAATGTCGGCCAAGGGGCGGGTCGTGCCGGGGATCAGGCGCATCACCACGCTGGCCATGCCGCGCTGCTTGAAAATACTGACGCGAAACAGGTACTTGGCCTGAAATTCGTACGAGAAATCCGAGCCGCCGCGCGTCGCCAGCAAGTCGAGATGCTTGGCCGGCGCGATTTCGCGCACAAAGCGCAGCGTGTCCTCGGGGGTCAGGGCGGTGTCACCCAGGGGCACCAGCCGGCCATGCACGCGCAGGGTCGGCAGGCAGCCGGCGGCGATATGCACATCCGAGGCGTCGCGCGTCACGGCGGCCGACAATATTTCAGCGGTGGTCAGCATGGGTCTGTCCGGCTATGGGTCAGGGAGTGCGCGGCATGGTCGTCACATCAAAGCCGCCGATCTGATTGGTGGCCGTGGCAATCAAGAGTTGCTCGCGCATGCGCAGCAGCGCCATACTCGGCGTGTTGGTAATAACATCGCGCCATTCGCCCACCCGGTCGACATGCATTTGTTCCAGTTGCGGTTGCCAGCGCTGGTCGGTGCTGGGCGTCCGCAAAATCGTCGGCGTGATGAAAATGACCAGGTTGACGGTGCGCATTTCCTTGGTTTCCCAAGTAAAGAGATAGGGGCCCAGATAGGGCATGTCGCACAAATACGGGACGGAGCGTTTGCTGGTCACCCAGTTGTCCTTGATAATGCCGCCGACCGCGACGGTGTAGCGGTCGCGCAGCGAGACGCGCGTCTCGACCCGGCGGATGTTGGTAATCGGCACTTCCACACCCTGAATGATCTGGTTGCCGGTCAAGTCGCTGACTTCCGGTATGATATCCAAGGTCACATCGCCATTGTAGTTGACGTGCGGGGTTACTTCCAGGGTGATGCCGACATAGATATCCTCAAGCTCGTTAATCTCGTAGGAGCCGGTTTCCTTGTTAAAGGTGAATTTTGGTTTGTAGCGCGTTTCCGCGACGCGAATGGTGGCGCGCTTGTTGTCCAAGGTTTGAATTTTTGGGTTGCTGATAAGTTTGGCGCGGGAATTGTTGAGCAGCATGCTGAACGCCAGGCGGAATTGGTCGGGCTCAAGCTGATAGGTGGTGGCCTGGGTCTGGTTGATGCCATACGTGCGCGCCTTGTTGGCCGGCAAGCCGCTTGGGATCGGGAACTCATGAAAATCGCCTTCGCCGGAGCCGCTGCGCGCCATCGTCACCTCGCGGTCAAAGGTGTACAGCATGTCGTGCAGGACGACGCCATAGTCGCCGAGATTGCTCCAGTCGACGCCCTCGCTGTCCACGTCACCGACCGTGATCTCAATAAATTTGGCTTCGATCAGGACTTGCGGCGTGGGCTGATCCAGACGCTGGACCACTTTTTCAATCTGCCCCAGCTTGGCGGGGATGTCGGTGATGATCAGCGCGTTGACGCGCTCGTCACTTTCAATCTTGCCGCGCGAGCCCGTCAGCAAGGGGGTCAGCACCGGCAGCAGCTCGCTCGCCTTGGCATAGTTGACCGGAATAATGATGATCGAGAGCGGTTCCTTTTCCACTTGGTCGGCGCTGACCACCCGCAGGATGTTGCCATCGCGCACGTAGGTATAGCCGTTGGCGGTCAGGATCAGGGTCAAGGCCCGTTCCCAATGCACGTCGTGCAGTTCGATCGTGACGGTGCCGCGCACTTCCGGGCCGGCCACGAGATTGACGCCGCTGACGCGCGCGATCAGGCGCAAAATGTTCTGCAGGTCGCCGTTCTTGTAATTCAACGAAATGACGGCCGTGTCATTGGTCGACTGTTCAATGGCGATCCGTTGCGAGACGGGCATCGTGCGCTCTTGCTCGGGCGTAAAATCAATGCGGGTCGCCATGCTGACGCCGGGCACGCTGGGCGCGCGCTGCGGCATCTCGGGGTCGGTTTCGCGCTGCGCCGCGTCGTAGCTCTGGGTGCGTTCGCGCACGCGCTCCAAGGCCGACTGCGCCTGCACCAGCGGCGCCAGCAGCAGCAGGCCGGCCAGCCCGCCATGCCAGGCCGCGCGCAGGCGCTGATGCGCAACAGCAACCAGGGTCATGCGACTGCACACGTTCATCGCGGTGTCTCCGGCGGGGGACTGAGCTTATAGTCATAGGTGTCTTCATCCAGCGCGAAGACAATCCGGTCGAGGCCGATCTGCGCAATGCGCACGGCCACATCCGGCGCCAAACGGTCGCCTTCGCCCAGCAAGCGGTCATTAATCACCGCCATGCGCAGGTTCGCCGACACGACCACGCCTTCGATCCGGCAGGTGGCCAGCACGCGCTCGATGTCCGCCCGCCGGCTCTGGCGCGTCTGCGCCGCCGGGTTTTGCAGACTGCCGGCCGCGCGCGCCGGCACACTGTGCGGCTTGATCAGCGGGTCGCGCACACCGGCGGCGTCGTACAACGCCCGCACGGCGGACACGTCATTCGTCGCCGCCGCGCCGCTGACCAACGCTGCACCAAGCAAAACCACCGTGCTGGTCACCAGTTTCATGGCTTGGCACTCTTGACGAGGAAGGCCACCGTCAGGCTGGCCGGATGTTTTCCGGACGGATCATCGCCGCTGCGCACCGTGATGCTGACCACCCGCACAAACGGCATTTCCTGCTCCATCATGGCGATCCATGCGCCCAGCGTGTGATACGGCGCGTGGGTGTCGAAGGTGACCCAGCGTTCCAGAAAGGCCGAACCGCGCGGCACGTTCACGTCACTGCGCAGTTGCACCGTGCCGAGTGACATGCCGACCACGTCGGCACAGCGTTTGATTACCGCCAGGCAGGCGTCCAAACTGCCGTTGGCAATGAACAGCCGCTCCTGACTCGTCACCGTCGCCTCGATGCTGCGGCATTGCTGCATCAGGCGCGGCAGCAAGTCCACTTTCGCGCGCGCCGTCGCCAAGTCCGTCTTGACTTGCTGCGATTCCGTGCCGACCCGCTGCAGGCGCGACCATTGCGGCTTGATAATCGCATAGAACGAGCCCGCCAGCAAAATCGCCACGGCCAGCACCATCAAGGTCATCTGCTCAATCTGTTCGCGCGTCATCATCATGGCGCCGCGGCACTCCGTTGCAGTTCCAGGGTGAACACTTTCTCGGTTCCTTCCGAGGTTACCGCCGCCAGCGTGACGCTGTTGAAACAACTCGTGAACTGGGGCGCGCGCTTGAGATTGTCGACAAAGCGCAGCACGTCGCTTTCGCCCGCCGTGCCAAACGCCTTGCCGCGCAACAGCAGGCGCTGACTGTTGGCCTGCGCATCCACGGGCGTGACCAGCACCTCGGTCAGATACACAAATTCCGGCGTCAATTGCGCCAGCTGCAGCCAGCGCGCCGCCCAGACCGTCCGGGCCGCATGCCAGCTGCCAAGCGCGCTGGCGCGCGTCCGCAAACTGTCATAACGGGCCTGATAGGCAATCGCGTCGCTCAACGGTTTCGATAACGCCGACAATTGCGACTTGGTCCGGCTCAATTCACCGGTCTGAATATACACAAACGTGTAGAACACCGCCAGGGAGGCGATTGTCACAGCAATCGCGATGCCCAGCGCCGCCGGCACTTGCTTGCGCGGCATGTTCTTCTTGCGCAGGCGCTCGAATTCCTCCGAAAGATTGATTTCAATCAGGGGATGCATCGGCTCACAATCCCAAGGCGCGGATGGCCACGCCCAGCGCCGGAGTGAAGGTGCCCATCACCGCGCGGAATTCGCCAATGCGCTGGTCCAGCGCGTCCAATGCGACTTTCACAAAGGGATCCAAACGAAAGGCCGCGACGCCATACAGCTCTTTCGCCAAGGCCGCCGCGCCAACCTTGTCCGCCATGCCGCCCGTCAAATACAGGCGCTCGCAACTGAAATCAAATTCGCGCTTGCAGTATTCAAACGACGTCTTGACTTCCGTCAAAATCCGGCCAAGACAGCGCACATAGGCCGTCCGCACTTCTGCCGTCATTTCACCGGCTTGCTGGCAGGCCGCCAACGCCTCGGAATATTCAAGCCGCTGCTGGGTCGCAAAGTCCTTGACCACATCCATCTCGCCCATGTCTAGACTGCGGCAGGCGACTGGCACACGCCCGCGCAGGATGCACACATCCGTGTGTGCCGCGCCCATATGCACCAAGCCGATGCCCCCGCTCTCGATCCGCGCAATGCCCGCCTCCCGGTCGTGGTCATCCACCGCCGCCAGAAACGCGTTGATCACGCAAATCGGCTCGACATCCATAATCAAGGCGACCAGGTTCACCGTGCGAAACAAGTCGTTGACCGCATCAACAACGGTCCGCCGCGATGCCACAATCATGCATTTCTGCCAGCCATCGCGCGCCGGCGCTTGCGCCATCGGGGCACAGTCAAACACCGAGTCTTCAGGATTCAACGGGACATAACGGGATAATTGAAAGGCCACCGATTTGTGCAATTCTTCGCGCGAGGTGCGCGGCAACTCGACAATCCGCACCACCGCCTGCCGCCCCGATATTACCGTGCGCACATCCGGCGTGGCAATGTTTAATTGGGTGAGAGTGTGCCGCAACACGGCACTCAGGTCGCCGGCACTCAGTTGCTTGCCGGCCGCGCTGGTATGCACCACGCGAAAATCGCGCACCGCAAAACTGTCCGGATACACCCCGGATGTCACCAGAAATTTAAGCGCAGACGAGCCAACATCAATTGTTAGCGTGACCCCACGCTTCTTTTTCCACAAACCTAACATGCAGTATCAAACATGGGCAGAGGCTATGCCGCCTCCACGCCGAAAACCACAAACACGACATACTGTAGCATTTTCCCGCGGAAAATGCAAGATGCACGCAAAAATTTGTTCAACACTGGTGTTTTTGTGGTAAAATGCAAACTCAATGATGAACGAGGAACGATGAACGTCCCGCATGTAACACTTGCTATGCTTCTTTACCGCCGTACCGTCGCATCCCGCCGCTGGCGGGGCTCCAAGCAGCCAACCACCAACGCACCTTTGCCGCTGCATTCGCCGCACGCCAGCTGCGCTTTGGTCAACTGGCCTTTCGTGTACAACACCCGCCGCACCCAGATGCTGAAAAAATCATCGAGCCGCTGTTCAATCGCCGCGCTTTCGATGATCCCCAGCGCCTGGCTGATCGCCTCAAACGTGCATAACCTGTTGGCGTCGGCGTGCGCGCGAATGCGATGCCGCGCCTGCAGGCCGGGCGGCAGATGCACGCGCAGCGCGCCCTGCAATTGCGGCTCGCGCTTCACCGCCCGGCGCGCCTGGTTCCAACTGCCGTCCGGGATCAGCAGCGTGATTGGCGGCACCAGTGATGCCACGAGTTGCGGCGTCAGTTCCTGCGAATCCCGCCCGGGAAACAAGACCAGGCGGCTGGCCGGATTGGCGCACGCCAGCGTGCCCAGCGGCGTGTCCTTGAGGCCGCGAATATGCACCGCGCTGTTGGCCAGGCACAAGGACACCAAGCGCCCGCTGTTGCTCATCTTGACCGCGTCGGCGTAATGCATGATGACCGCCACGCGCGTGCGCAGCGCGAGGCGGGGCGCCATGCTGCAGACGCACAACGCCAGATGCAGCCGGCATGCGGGACAGTGTGGTTGCTGGTTCGGGTTTTCGCGCATGGCAAGCCAAAATTATACCCGATGCCGGCGCGGGATGCAAGCCGTGCGGCGATTGTCAGCGTGCAGCCGCGGAACGGCGTTCCGCGCTGCCGCCGCTGCTTCGTGCCAGGCTGCTTGGAGTCCCGCCACCGGCGGGATTGAAACGTTTTAGGTTGCAGAAAGAATCAGGCGCGGCGCAGCGATGCGCCGCGCTTCTTTTTTTGGCTCTGCACCGCATACCGCATACTGACGCACCGACCACCTTTTCCCCCCGTACGCCACGCGCACCGCGCGGGGCACGCCGCCGCTGCTCTGCCACCGTATACCGCATACTGAACACCGCTCCCTCGTACGCCACGCGCTCCGCGCGGGGCATGCCGCCGCCGCTGCTTACCCCGTTTTGCTTTTATTAGCCCAATATGGTACAGTAAGTGTAATTAACTGCGGTTGTTGCGCCCACTTCTTTTGCTGTGCATACCACCGTTGTTTACTCACTCACTCACTCACTCACTCACTCTTGGAGCCCACGTTATGAAGAAGATTCTTGTTCTCACTCTCGCCGTTGCTTTTTGCAGCGCACTGGCCGGTATGGCCGCGCCCTTCACGCCTGGCAACGTGGTCGTCTATCGCATTGGCGATGGCGTCGTTAATCTTGCCTCGACTGGCGCAAAAGTTTTTCTGGATGAATTCACCACGAATGGCGCGCTGGTGCAGTCCGTCGAAATCCCGTCCGCCGCCGGGGACAGCAATCAATTGGTGGCCGCCGGCACGTCCACCTCGGAAGGCTTGATCACGCGCTCGACCGACACCCAGCGGCTGCTGATCACCGGCTATCGCCCGAATCCGTTTCCGTACGGATCCAGTTTGTCCGCCACGGCGGGCACCGCGGTTAATCGTGTCATTGGCCGGGTCAGCAATGTCGGCGCGCTTGAAACCATGGCCTTGGCCGACTTTGCCTCCGGCAGCAGTCCGCGCGCGGCCAGCTCGCAAGACGGTTCGCAGATTTGGATGGGCGGCGGCGCCGGCTCCGTCCGCTATGCCGCTTGGGGCGATACGGCCAGCAGTCAGGTGCTAACCAACGGCCTGTTTAATATGCGCCAAGTGCATATCTTTGACGGCCAAGTGTATGCCACGACCCAAAGCGGCGGCGGCGGCAACACGGCTCCACTCGGCGCCGTTGGCGAAGGGCTGCCGACCAACAACGCGGCCTTTTATGCCCTGCCCGGCTTGCCGGTTCTTGCCGGCAGTGGCATGTACGGCTTCTATTTCTGCGACCTCTCCGGCGCGGAGCCCGGCGTGGATACGCTCTACATCGCCGACGATACGGTTGACTATATTCGCAAATACTGCAAAGCCAGCGGCACATGGACGCAATATGGCACAATGATGGCCACCAATTTTATTGGCTTGGCTGGCAACGTCAGCGGCACGGAGGTTGCCTTGTACACCTCGACCGGCGGCAATAGCACGAACGGCGGCGGCACCATGGCTTCCGTCATTGACACCAGCGGCTATCAAGGCACCTTGTCCGGCAGTCTGACCACCTTGTCAACTGCCAGTCCGTTCACGGCCTACCGTGGCGTGGCAATGGCGCCGCTGCCCGAGCCGGCCGTGCTGGGCCTGCTAACCGCGGCGCTCATGCTGCTCCGCCGCCGCTGCTGAGTTTTAGGCTGCTTGCAGTCCCGCCCACGGCGGGATTTTAGGTTACACAGCAAAAGAGGCGCGGCGCAGCAATGCGCCGCGCTTCTTTTTCATCTGGTTCCACACCGCAGACCGATTACTGATCACTGCATGCCGATTACCGAACCCTGAACCCTGAACCCCGAACCCTGAACCCCGTACGCCACGCGCTCCGCGCGGGGCATGCTTCCGCTGCACTGCACCGACGCATCCCGCCGCTGCCGCTGCTCTGCCACCGCATACCGCTCCCCCGTGCGCCGCCACCTCTGCCGCTGCTCCATCCCTCCATCCTTCCATTCTTCCATTCTTCCATGTTCCCACCGCCGCGGACTGTGTGCTCCAAGCCGGCTGGCTTGGCTGCAACTGCAACTGCGATTGCGTTGCAATGATCTCTCCTTTTCTCTTTTACTCTTTGTTAAAATTCTGCATGCGCTTGCATGCGCCGCGCACTTCGGGTACAATCACTCTTGACAATTGCGTTGATTCATTCACGTCAACCACAGGGGATCATCATGGCACGCATCCTGATTATCGGCGCCGGCGGCGTCGGCAATGTCGTCGCACACAAATGCGCGCAAGTGCCCGCCGTGTTCGAACACATCACGCTGGCCAGCCGTACGCTGGCCAAATGCGCGGCGATTCGCGCGGACATCAAGAAGCGCACCAAGCGCACGCTCGACATCACCACGGTCGACGCGGACAATGTGCCGCAGATGGTGAAACTGATCAAGCGCGTCAAGCCTGCGCTGGTCATCAATGTCGCCCTGCCGTATCAGGACCTGCCGATCATGGATGCCTGCCTGGCCACCGGCGTGGACTATCTCGATACCGCCAACTATGAGCCGCCGAGCAAGGCCAAATTCGAGTACAAATGGCAGTGGGCCTATCGCGCGCGCTTCAAAAAGGCCGGCCTCATGGCCTTGCTGGGTTGCGGCTTCGACCCGGGCATGACCAACATTTTCTGCGCCTGGGCGCAGAAAATGCACTTCGACACCATCAACACCATTGACATCATTGACGCCAATGCCGGCAGTCACGGCCACGCCTTCGCCACCAATTTCAACCCCGAAATCAACATTCGCGAGATCACCCAGCGCGGCAAGTATTTCGAGAATGGCCGCTGGATCGAGACCGCGCCGCTGTCCCTGCACGAGACCTTCGAGTTTCCCGAGGGCATCGGGCCGAAGGAAATTTACCTGCTCTATCACGAGGAACTCGAGTCGCTGGCGAAGAACATCAAGGGCGTCAAGCGGCTGCGCTTCTGGATGACCTTCTCGGAAAACTATTTGACGCACCTGCGCGTCCTGCAAAACGTCGGCATGACGCGCATTGACCCGGTCGCGTTCGAGGGCCGCGCCATTGTGCCGCTCAAGTTTCTCAAGGCGTTGCTGCCCGACCCGGCCTCGCTGGCGAAAAATTACACCGGTAAAACCTGCATTGGCTGCCTGATCGAGGGCGTCAAAGACGGTCGGCCGAAAAAGTATTTCATTTACAACATTTGCGACCATGCCGCCTGCTATCGCGAGGTCACCGCCCAGGCAATCTCGTACACGACCGGCGTGCCGGCCATGATCGGCGCCATGCAAATGCTGACCGGCGCGTGGCAGCGGCCCGGCGTGTGGAACACCGAGGAGCTCGATCCCGCGCCCTTCATGCGCGATGTGGCACAGCACGGCCTGCCGTGGACCGAAGTGCTGTTGTGAGCACTCTTTGTTGTCAATTGTAATTTGTCAATTGTAAATTGGACGCAGCCGCATATCACACTCTGCCCTCGCCGTGTTTCGTGGTGAATGAAGCCGCGCTGCGCCGCAATTGCGCGACGCTGGCCACGGTGCGCGCGCGCACCGGCTGCAAAATCCTGCTGGCCCTGAAAGCCTTCGCAATGTGGCGCACCTTTCCGCTGCTGCGCCAGTATCTGGATGGCATCTGCGCCAGCGGCCCGTTCGAGGCCCGCCTCGGCCACGAGGAATTTGGTGGCGAAGTGCATGTCTTCGCGCCAGCCTATTCGCACCACGACATTGAAGAATTGGTCGCGATTGCCGATCATCTGGTGTTCAATTCCTGCGCGCAATGGCAGCGCCACCGCACGCGCGTGCAGGGTGGGCCGCGCCAGATTGCCTGCGGCCTGCGCGTCAATCCCGAACATTCCGAGGCGCCCGTGCCGCAGTACAGCCCCTGCGGTCCAGGCTCGCGCCTGGGCATTGTGCGCGCGCAACTCGATTTGGCTGCGCTGGCCGGCATCAGCGGCCTGCATTTCCACGCCTTGTGCGAGCAAAACGCCGACGCCTTGCAGCGCACATTGCACGCCTTCGAAGAGAAATTCGGCGACCTCATGCCGCGCATGCAATGGATCAATTTCGGCGGCGGACATCACATCACGCGCGCCGACTACGATGTGGATCTTTTATGCCGCTGCATCGAGCAGTTCCGCACGCGCCACGGCACCCAGGAGATTTATCTTGAACCGGGCGAGGCCGTCGCGCTGAACGCCGGCGTGCTGGTCGCGTCCGTGCTGGATGTGACCTACAACACGATGCCGCTGGCGATTCTGGACACCTCGGCTTCGGCCCACATGCCGGATGTGCTCGAGATGCCGTATCGGCCGGAGATCGTCGGCGCGGGCGCGCCGGGAGAATTCACCCACACCTATCGGCTGGGCGGCCTGACCTGTCTGGCCGGCGACGTGATCGGCGATTATTCGTTTGCCCAGCCGCTGCGGCCGGGCGACCGCCTGGTCTTCCTCGACATGGCGCACTATTCGTTTGTCAAAACGACGATGTTCAACGGCGTGCGCCATCCCGCACTCGCACTCGAACACGACCATGGCGCCGTGGAAATCGTGCGCAACTTTACCTATGCCGATTTCAAGCAGCGCTTGTCGTAATATGAAACACAGCGCAGCATGTGCAGCGATATCCCCCGGCACACCGCAGCGGCGCGCCACCACCTTTTGCAAGGCACAGCCTGCTAACGTGTGGAAAAACAGGAAAGCCAGCAGGTGCGAACCCGAAACTCCGCTCCAAATGCGACACACGATCTGCAGCGCACCTGCCTGTGCCGGACCCGGCATGGCAGACAGGAAAGGCGCGCCAATAAGCGGTGTCACACTGAGTCCCCCTTTCGTAAAGGGGGCGGGCGCAGCAGCGCCGGAGGATTTCGTGCAAAGCGGCTGCCACATTATACGCCCAGCCTGCGTCTTCGCCCCACTAACAGGCGGACTGGGATTTTCCAACCTCTGCAAACCCTTGATTGTCGTGGCCGCGTCGGCCGTCATTGCCGCTACCAATACTGCCATGGAACTGTCTTTGCCCATGCCTGCCAATCACGCGGCCAGCCCGCTGACCAAACTCATTATTGAGCGGCGCTCGGTGCGCGCATTCACGCAAGAGCCCGTGCCACTCGACAAATTGGGCGCGTTATTGTGGGCGGCGCAAGGCATCACCTCGCCACACGGCCTGCGTGCGGCGCCCTCGGCCGGCGCGCTCTATCCGCTGGAACTGTATGTCGCCAACGAACACGGCGTGTTCCACTACAAACCGGCCAAGAATACGCTGACGCAATTGCAAACAAACGACGTGCGGCGCGCGCTGGGCGCCGCGGCGCTGGGCCAGCCGTGCGTGGCGTATGCGCCGGCGCTCATTGTGCTTGGCGCCGTGTGCGAGCGCAGCACCAAGCGCTATGGCGAGCGCGGCCTGATGTACATCCATGAGGAAATCGGGCACGCCACCCAAAATCTGATGCTGAAAGCGGTCGAACTCGGCTTGGGCACGGTGGCGGTCGGCGCGTTTGATGAGCAGGCGGCGGCGACGCTGCTGCAGGTGCATAAAGACACGCGCGTGCTGTACTTGGTGCCGGTCGGGACGCCAGCTCCGCGTCAATGACCAGTTTAAGGCGGCTTGGCGCTGCTTGGAGTCCCGCCGCGTGTCAACTGATCGAGTGTATCTGTCGTAGAAGCGGCTTCCAGCCGCTTGCGTTGACGCGCACGCGCCGGCGGTGGGATCGTGGGGGGAGTTAAATTGAGTAAAGGGCGCGCCGGCGCCCATGGCACCGCACTGCACACCGGAAATCGCAGTGCTTTGTGCCGCTTGTTTGTGGTATAATCTCAGCCATGAATCGGCGCAGCAGATGAAATGCAGATGCCCATGGTGTGGCGACGATCCGTTGTATGTCGCCTACCACGACAACGAATGGGGCGTGCCGGTGCACGATGACCGCCGCCTGTTCGAAAAGCTGGTCCTGGATGGCGCGCAGGCGGGCCTGAGCTGGTTGACCATCCTGCGCAAGCAGGAAAACTACCGGCGGGCATTTCACGGCTTTGACCCAAAAAAAGTCGCCGCCTACACCGAGGCCGACATTCAGCGATTGTTGGCGGACCCGGGCATCGTCCGCAACCGCCTTAAAATCGAAGCGGCCATTCAGAATGCCCGCGGCATGCTGGACATCATCAAGGACGGCGGCTCGTTCAGCGCGTTTCTCTGGCAGTTCGTGGACCACGTGCCCCGGCAGAACACCTGGACTTCCTTGCACGAACTGCCCGCCGCCACGGAACAGTCAGTCCTGATGAGCAAGGCCCTGAAACAGCGCGGCTTCAAGTTCGTCGGGCCGACCATCTGTTATGCCTTCATGCAGGCCGTCGGCATGGTCAACGATCACATGGTCAGCTGCTTCCGATACGCCGAAATAAAGGCGCTGGCCCAACAACACAAATCCGGCGCCCGCGGCAAACCGCGCCGCTGAGATGCAGTGGCTGATGTGGCCACGCCGCACGGCGTGGATTCTGCCAGCGCAGCCACATTGACCTTGATTTGCTCGATTTTGGTATAATTACAACAGCAGCGAGACCGTGGAACAGGCGGTCGTGTCACTGCCGCGCGCACCATATGTGCCCGCTGCGCACCGCTGCCATTGGAGTAGTAGTCATGTTTCTACATGTCAAAGAGGCGAAGTACCTGTGTGATTATGTCATCTGGCTCCGGTTCAACGACGGCGCACTGGGTGAGATTGATCTCCAGAACGAACTTGACGGTGAGATGTTCGCGCCGCTCAAGGACAAACGCAAGTTCCGCCGCTTTCGAGTTGATCCAGAACTGGAGACGATTGTCTGGGACAATGGCGCAGACTTGGCGCCGGAGTTCCTGTATGAAAACATGAAGGTGCTGGCATAACGAAGCCCGTGCACGGCCGCACTATCCTTGCTGTGTTCAATTGTGCTACAATCCCAGATCCAGCGGTTCGTTTGTGCTGTTGCTCCCCACCGAGCTTGCCTCGGTGGAAGCAAAGATTGAGAAAAAAGCGCCGGCGCGCCTTTTTTACTCAATCTCATTCACCCACGATCCCGTCAACGGCGGGGTCGTGGGGGTCTCAGCACACCCACCCGTCCAACCCGTGTGCGCGCTTGCGTTCGTCGTGTTTACTGGTGGTGCCTTTGTTGTGTTGGCACCGCCGGATCTGGGTACAATCTCATCGCCGCACCGCGCGGTAGGCATAGAGAAAATAGCCTTGAACTGCTAACCTCGATGGCCGAACACTATGATGCTTGCTCGTTTTCTGTCTGCCTTGGTCTGCGCCGGTCTTCTGGTGCAGACTTGGCTGGCCTACACCAGCACGGGCATCGTGCCTGGATACGCCGGCTCTTTTTACTGGTTCACAATTCCGCACCTGCTCCTATTGCCGCTGACGATAGTGACAGTTGTGTGCGACGCGATGCGGCACAGCCAGCGGACCTTTTATGCCGCACTCGGTTGCATGATGTGTTTGGAAGTGACAATGATCTTTGCTATGTCTCAATGGCCGTACGAGGCCTTAGGGTTTGGCGAATGCTCTTTATGGCTTCCTTGCTGAATCTGGCGCTTGGCGTGCCACTGCTTTGTGTTGCGCGCATAATCCGCCTGCTACGAGCAACGAAATAGACCGATAACGAGCCCGCTGTGCATGGGCATCTGGTCGACGCATTCAGCCAAACGCAGGCATGCCAAACGACATTTTCTGTCGTTTGTGCCGCGCTCAGCACTCCCAGCGCGCGCGCAGCGTGTCTTCGGCCTTCTTGGTCAGAATCTCGCCGTGCTCAAGCAGTGTGCCGGCACCGGCGCAGATTGTCTCAAGCGCATCGACCGGTGTCAGCGGCATGTCCAGCGCGTGCGGATAAATCACCGTCTTGCCCGGATAGCGTGCCGTCATGACGCCCTCGATGCCTTCCTTCAGCGCGTTCATCCCGCCGACCGCCGCCAGCGCGTAGGCCGGCTCCAGCGTGCGGGCCTCGGTCATCGCCAACGTGTACTTCAGGTCGTCAATGCTTGAGCCGCTTGAGCCGACGTAACGCTGGCCGCGCTCGACAATGCCGCCCACATCAATCGTCGCGCCGCTGCCGGCCGGCACGCCGGCGAAAATGTTCATCAGCCCGTCTTGGCCGAGAAACCGCGCGCCGTCGCCGATCACGGCCGGCACCGGCACCAGCATGACAATGTCATCAAAACCGGCCGGCGCGTGTGCGCGCAGTTGCTCGTCAAACACGGCCGGCGTCGCGCAGTTTTTCGGATTGAGGGTGACAAACTCAATTCCCTTCGCCGCCGCCTTGCGTTGCAGGCGCGCGGCCAACTTCGCCAGGCGCGTGTCGTCCACGTCGGTCACGACAACCTTGCGCGGCGGCCGCTCCTGTTCCAGCGCCAATTGCACATGCATCTGGCCCATCGCGCCTGCGCCGCCTGGGAACCAGACCGTGCCGCCCGGCTGCAGCGTGCAGCGCACATTGCCCGCGTAGGCCGCGCCGACATCGCCGTCAGCCGCGCCGACAAAGCGCCAGGCTTGGTAATGAATCCGCCCGATGTCGAGCGTGATGCGCCGGTCATGGTAATGCGCGCCGGCCAGGCAGCAGACGGCGCCCTTGTTCAAGCGCGTGACCATCTGTTGCAGCACCGCGTTGTCATGCTGTCCGGTGATGATCAGGTCATCCGCCATTTCATCGCTGGCGGCGCACGCCTCGAACACGCCACCGTGCTGCCGTGCCAGGCGCTGCAATTCTTCGGCCAAGCTGGCGTGCAGATTCACGCCGATAATGCGCGCCGGCGCGTGGCCCGATACGAGCGCCGCGCCAAATTTGAGTTGCGCCGGCCGCCCGTCGCCAACAACTTTCAGCACGCCACCGTTAAGCAATGTGCTGCGCAGCGGTATGCGATACGCCGCGATGACGCAGGTCCACGGCTCGATCAGGGCCGCCTCGGCCGCCGACAGCTTCTCGGAAATCGGCAGCAGGTAGCAGCCGTCATCGCCGTGCAGGATCGGGCCGCTCATCAAACTGTACTGCGCCATGCCGCCGTCGATCGCATAGCCATAGGCGAGATTTTTGCCATGCAGATAAATATCGGCCTGGATAATAAAGCGCTGGCCGGCGGCAAATGCATTGCGCAGATTCTTGCCAACCTTGGCCACGCGCAAGACGGCTTCGTGGCCGGGAATCAGCGGCGACTTGGCCAGGTCCGGCACGACCACGCGCGGGTGTTGTTCGCCGGCCTTGATCAGTTTTACGTCCGAGAAGCACAGGCCGATCGCCTCGACCTGCATCAAGAGCTGGTCGTCGTTGGGCTGCGGCACGGACACCGTGCTGGGTTTGTTCTGTTCGCCGAATTTGTCCATGCCGGCGCCGAACAGGCGCCAGGCAGGCATGGTGGTGGGAATGGTCATGGCGTTTTGCATTTTACAATTTGAGATTTGAAATTTGAAATTTGAGATTTGCATCTAAACGCTCGGAAATCAACATTGACCCGCCGGGGCTGCTGGTTGGTGCGTGCGGCGCGCGCCAAGTCAAGATACTGCGTGACATCCTGACCACGCTCAAAGGCCCGCTCAAGATTTTTAGCTTTCATACTGTTCATTTTCCTCTTTTCATTTACCGAGGTCAAGCTGCGCCGCATAGTTCCGTATCATTTTCTGCGCGCCGGCGCGTGAATGCATTCGCCGTGCACGGCATGCGCCGCTTCCATCAGGCCCTCGGCCAGCGTCGGGTGGGCGTGGATCGTCTTGGCCAACTCCGCGCTGGTGCATTCGAGCCGGATCGCCAAGCCGGCCTCGGCGATCAAGTCAGTCGCATGCGCGCCGAAGATTTGCACGCCGAGAATCGCGTCGGTCTTGGCATCGGTGATGATGCGGTAAAAGCCCTCGGTCTGGTTGAGCGCCAGCGCCTTGCCCAGCGCTTGATACGGGAACAGGCCGATCTTCAGCGCGTGCCCCGCTTGCGTGGCGGCCGCCTCGCTCAGGCCGACGGTGCCGATCTCCGGCATGGTGAAGATGCAGTTGGGCACGATGTGATAGTCCATCTGCGCGCGCCGTCCGGTGGCGTTGTCCGCCGCGACCAGCGCCTGCGCGCTGGCCACGTGCGCCAGTTGCGCCTTGCCGGTGATGTCGCCAATGGCAAAGATGCCGGCCACGCTGGTCTGCATGCGCTCGTCGACCACCACGGTGTTTTTCTCGATCTTGACGCCGACTTGCTCGAGGCCGATTTCCGGCACGTTGTTCGCCCGGCCGACCGCGACCAGCATCATGTCCGCCGCCAGCGCGGCGCCCGCCACGTCGCATGTGACGCCTTTGGCCGTCACTTGGACATTGTCAACTTTCACGCCGGTCTTGACCGTGATGCCGGCTTTTTCAAAAGATTTCGTCAGCGCCTTCGATATCTCCACATCTTCCATCGGTAGCAGCCGATCGAGCAGCTCGACGACCGTGACCGCAACGCCGAACGCGTTCAGCATGCTGGCGAATTCGCAGCCAATCACGCCGCCGCCGACAATCACCAGACTGGCCGGCAGTTTCGTCACCTTTGCGAAGAACGAGCGGCTGTCATGCACGCGCGCATCGTCAAACGGGAACATTTTCGGCCGCGCGCATTCCGAGCCGGTGGCGACAATGATCGCCTTGCCGCTGACGGTCGTCTCGCCGTCTTTGTTGGTGATCGCCACCTCATGCCGTGTCTTCAGCCGGGCCGTGCCTTCCAGCACGGTCACACCATTCGATTTCAGCAGCATGGCGATGCCCTGGCGCAGCTTCTTCACGACCGCATCCCGCCGCGCCATGACGGCCTTCCAGTCCACGCTGACTTTCTCGGCCACCAAGCCAAATTCACTCGCGTGCTGCAGCACCTGCAGCGCTTCGGCCGAGGCGATCAGCGTTTTGCTCGGAATGCAGCCCCAATTCAAACAGGTGCCGCCCACAAACTCGCGCTCGACCACGGCCACGTGCGCGCCGCGCTGCGCGGCCCGGATTGCGGCCACATAGCCACCCGGTCCCGCGCCGAGCACCATCACATCAAAGGCATCCATATCGTCTCCTTCTTAGGTTATATTCTTGTGAGAAAAATGGTTCGCGGCAAACCATTTTGTACAAAATGAATGCGCGGCGCATTCATTTTCATCCGGCTTGCTGGCGCATTCATTTTTCTTCTGCACTGCGCAGAAGCAGAATCTGCCCGGCAATAAACTCCCCCACGCCCTTCACGGTCATGAGTTCCTTCGTGCCGGCACTCAGCACAGCATGCAAAGAGCCAAACCGCGCCAGCAGCCGCCGCGCGATGTCCGGCCCGACATTCTGGAGCTGCAGCAGCATTCGTTCTTCCATCGAGCTGATGTGCCGCTTGGTTCTGTAATCATAGCGGTGATACGGCGCCATGCACTGCGCAGGATCCTGGTGCATATGCGCGAGCAGCCAGGCCGTGCCGGCCACATCCACGCTGCGCAAGACTGGCAGACACCACTGCGCCGCCAACGAGCACAAGACGCCGCGCACGCTGGAGCCGCCCGGCAGGCGCGCGCCTTCAACAATCACCAGCGCGCGTCGTTGGTCGGCGCGCAGCCGTGCCACTTGGTCAAAGAGCCGGAGATCCTGCATGCTCTCCAGAAAATCCGGCACCGTCTTGCGCTCAATATAGATTTCATCATTGACAATGTAATCGCCAACCTTAAGATGCGCCACCTCATGCGGCACACCCAGCGCGGCCAAGGCATCGCAAACGCCGCTGCGACGCTCGCGGTCATCGACCAGGATCATGTGGTATCCTTGTGCCGAGAAAAATGGTTTGTGGCAAACCATTTTGTACAAAATGAATGCGCGGCGCATTCATTTTCATCCTGCAAGCGGACACTCATTTTTCGCCTTCCCACACGCGCAGATTCTCCAACGTCTCCTTGAGCTTCTTCAGAAAATGCGCGGCTACCGCCCCGTCGATGACGCGGTGATCGGACGACAACGTCATCTTCATCAGCGTGCGCACGACCACTTGGCCGCGCTGCACGACCGGCGTCTCGACTGCCGCGCCGACGGCCAGAATGGCGCCCTCGCCCGGATTGATGATCGCCGTGAAATGATCCACGCCCAGCATGCCCATGTTCGAGATCGTGAACGTCCCGCCCGCAAATTCATCCGGCAGCAGTTTGCCGGTGCGGGTGCGCTCGGACAGGTCTTTGGTGCGCTCCGCCAGCTCACTCAAGCTGAGCGTGTCGGCATTGCGCACGACTGGCACGATCAGCCCGTCATCCAAGGCGACGGCCATGCCGATGTTCACGCGCTGGCGCGTGACGATCGTGTCGCCGACGCAGGCACTGTTGACCACTGGCATGGCGCGCAAAGTCAGCGCGCAGGCTTTCATGATGAAGTCGCCGACCGAGGCCTTCAGGCCGTGCTCGCGCCGGGCGGTCTTGCGGAATTCCATCAGGTCGGTCATGTCGACGCTGACCGTCACAAAAAAGTGCGGCATGGTCTGGACGCTCTCGGCCATGCGCCGCGCGATGATCTTGCGCATGGCGCTCATCGGCTTGGGCCGCTCGGCCAGCACGCGCTCGACGTCGGCGCACGTGATGCGCCCGCCATCGGCCTGCTGCGCGACATCCAACACATCCAACGTGTGCTCACGCAGCAAGGCGGCCGCCGCCGGATTGATCTTCAGCGCGGCGTGATTTTTACCGGCCAGGTAGGCACGCACGTCACGCTCCAGAATGCGGCCGTTGGGCCCGCTGCCGGTGGCGCGCGTGACGTCAATCAGCGCTTCACGCGCCAACGCCCGTGCGCGTGGCGTGACGCCAATCTTGCTGGGCGCCGGCGCCAGCGACGGCGCAGCCATCGGATCGGTCGGACTCGTCGGACTTGTCAGACCAGTCGGACGGGGTGCCGCGGGCGCGGCCGCTGCGGGCGCCGTCGTGGCTGCCGGCGCAGCCGCCGGCGGTGCGGCCGGCCGCGCCGGCACGGCTTCGCCCGGCGCGCCAATGTAGCCGATCACACTCATGACCGGCACCGTCTCGCCCTCGGTCGCGTAGATTTTCAGCAAGGTGCCGTCGAACATGGATTCGACATCCATCGCCGACTTGTCGGTCTGAATCTCAAGCAGCACGTCGCCTTTCGCGACGGTCTCGCCCTCGCGCTTCAGCCAGCGGATGATGTCCGAGGTTTCTGTTTGCTGCCCGAACTTGGGCATGATCACTTCATAAGCCATGACGAAAACTCCTTTGCAATGTCAATAGACGTCGTTGTGACTGCCAATATCAATGAGCGTGACGGTCTTCTGTGTAACAACAAGAACCAGCGTCACGCGGTAACTGTAGGTGAGGCGCACAGCGTGCAGACCTGCGTGCGTGCCCTTGAGCGGATGCAACTTCAGCGTGGGATGGTGCGGATCCTGGCGCAGCAGCTCGGCCACCAGCACAAAGCGTGCTTCGAGATCTGGGTGCTGCGCAAAGAACTTCGCGGCTGTTTTCTGAAACCGCGTCGTGGCCCGCAACGTGTACATCAGCGGGTGCTCCGCCGCTTCTTGATGGCGTTCATCAAGGTCTGGGCGGTGGCGAATGTGCGCACCCGGCCCGCGCGCAGGTCGGCCAGTGACTCGCTCACACGCTGCTCATAGGCGGCATCCGCCTCGCCCAGGCACTGGTAATACTGTTGCTCGCGCATGATGACATATGCGGGCCGGTTGTGTTTGATGACCAGCACCGGGCCGTGGGTGATCATGCTGTCCACCGCCGCCAAGCCTCTGCGTTTAATTTCCTGGGCCGCTATCGTGTTCATCTTCTTCCTTTACGATACTATTATTAGTACTACATTAAGTACCGAATAGTATACCACATACAGGCACGCGCGTCAAGCAGGTGGCGTGCCGGCACACAGGGCGCAAAACGCATCATCGTGATCCTCGGCCGGCGTTCATACGCTGCACAAGCGCCGCAGCATCGCCACCATGTCGCCGGTATGCGGCAGAAACACTTCCTCGAGATTGAGCGCCTGCGGCGCAATCCCGTCCTTGGCGCCCAGCCGCAGCACGGGTGCGTCGAGATAATCAAACGCTTCTTCCTGCACGCGCTGGGCGATGTCCGCCGTGTAACTGCCGATATTGATCGCCTGCGAGCAAACCATGCACTTGCCGGTCTTCTGCACCGAGCGCACGATCGTCGGCAAGTCGAGCGGCACCAGCGTGCGGATGTCCACCACCTCGACGTTGACGCCGTGATCGCGCTGCATGATCTCGGCCGCCGCGAGCAGTTCCGGCATCGCCGGGCCCCAGCCGACAACAGTCGCATCCGTGCCGGCGCGCTTCACGTCGGCCTCGCCCAGCCGGATCAAGTATTCCTCTTCCGGCACCGGCCCCTTGACGCCATACAACAATTGCGACTCGACAAACATGACCGGATCATTCGAGCGGATCGCGGCTTTCAGCAAGCCTTTCGCATCGTACGGCGTGGACGGATACACCACGACCATGCCCGGAATATGGCAGAACATGGATTCCAAACTCTGCGAATGTTGCCCGCCATAGCCCTTGCCGCCGCCGACCGAGGCGCGAATGACCAGCGGCACGGTCGTGCTGGCACCCGACATGTAATGCCATTTGCCGGCCTGGTTCGCGATCTGGTCCGAGGCCATCAGCGCAAAATCCATGTACATCAGCTCGACCACCGGGCGCAAGCCGGCCATGGCCGCGCCGACGGCCGTGCCGCAGATCGCGGTTTCCGAAATCGAGGTGTTGAAGACCCGGTTGCGCCCGAACACTTCCAGCATGCCTTTGCTCAGCTTGAACGCGCCACCGTAATCGGCCACGTCTTCGCCGTAGAAAATCACGCGGCTGTCACGTGCCATTTCCTCGGTCAAGGCCTCTTTCAGCGCGTCCCGGTAATTCAACAAGCCCTGCTTGTCGCGCTTCGGCTTTTCAACCGGCAGCAGCGTGGCCACAGTGGCACAGGCCGACGGCACGTGCTCTTCACTCGTGCCATTGAAGACATACTTGATCACATCCTTGACCTCCGGGTCGGGCGCGGCGGCGGCGCGCACGGCGGCGCGCGCATTGCGTTGCCAGACCTTCTCGTGCAGGGCAGCGACCTCGTCGCTGGACATAATCTTCGCCGCAATCAGTTGCGCCGGGAACGTCGTCAGCGGGTCAACCATCTTCCAGGCCGTCTCCTCGTCCTTGGTGCGGTATTCATTGCGCGGGTCGCTGAGCGAATGGCCGTAATAGCGATAGTTGATCAGTTCGCGCATGATCGGCCCGCGGCCTTCGCGGCATTCGCGCGCCGCGCGCTGCAACGCCTCGCGCACCGCCAGCACATCCATGCCGTTGACCACCTCGGCCTGCATCCCGTCGTTCTTGAAGCCCGCCCCGCGCCGCGCCAGGAAGTCCACACCCATCACTTCGCCGACCGTGCGATGGGTCATGCCGTACAAATTGTTTTGAATGCAGAAAATGACCGGCACGCCAAACGGCGTGCGCGTCAAGGCCGGATTGGTGAACTGCTCCATGCAGGCCATGTTGAGCGACTCGAGCGGCGCGCCATTGGCATAGGCGCCATCGCCGGCGAAAGAGCAGACCACGTTGCCGTTCTGCAAGTAGCGCGCGGCAAAACCGGCACCGGTGCCGATCGGCACGCCGCCGCCGACAATCGCGTTGGCGCCCAGGTGCCCGACACTGAAATCGGCAATGTGCATCCCGCCGCCGCGCCCGCGGCAATACCCGGCTTCCTTGCCGAACAGTTCCGCAATCGTGCGCAGCACGTGCATTTCAAGCGCGTCCTCGAGCAACGCCGCGCGGCTGGCCGCCTGGCTGTCAGGCACCCGCGCGCGCAGCTGTTCGTCGCTCATCGCGATCAACGCGAAGTAGCCCTTGGCAATGCCGTCGCCGTGGCCGCGATGGGTGCTGGTGATATAGTCGCTGGCCTGCAACGCGGCGCAAGCACCGGTGGCACTGGCCTCCATGCCGATCGACAAATGCGTCGGGCCGCGGTATTCATACGTGGCCAGCGCCTTGTAACCGCCCGAGCGCAGCTCGTAGATCATCTCCTCGAAGGCGCGGATGGTCATCATGGATTCCAGCATCTGGGCCGCGTCGGCTTTGGTCAGGCGCCCGTCGCGCAACTCTTTGGCCGCGTCGGAGGCAAACTGGAATTTAGGGATGCTCGGCAAGATGATCGTGCCGGTCGTGAATTCAGGGCGGGAATCGGATAGGTACTGCATGGTTCAGTGATCGGTGATAGTTAGAAGTTTACAGTTTTCAGTTTTCGGTTTTCAGTTTTCGGTCAAGCGCTGCACGACCAGCCGCGCAAGGGCACGCCTATGTTTAGTCTGGCAACATTGCGGCGCCGCCGTCCCCCTTTTCCCGTCAAAGGCGGGAGGGGCGGGCGCGGCAGCGCCGGGGGATTTCGTGTGCGACGGGTGCATCACGAGCCGCCTAAGCTGCGCCATCGCCTTGGCAGCAGCCGGATTGGTCTTCTTCACTTCCTGTGCACGCAGTGAGTTTTCCTTAGAGTAGTTTCTGAAAAACCAAACAAATGATTGTTCTGCCTCTTGAACTCTTGTGGTGCTCTTGTGCTCTTCGTTCATATGCATCCGCGTTTGGGCAGTCAGCGCGCGAGGATGACGCGAATGTGATGGCGCGTGAAAAACGCGGCGAACTTGGGCGGCACGGGCTGGTCGGTGATGACCGTGCCAATCCGCGTCCACGGGCAGACTTTCATCGTCGCCCCGCCCAGAAATTTGCTGTGGTCGATCAGCAGCACGACGTCGCGACCGCGCGCAATCATCAACTTCTCGGTCTCAACCACCAGACTGTCCGAATGGCCGATGCCCTCGAGCGTCACGCCGCCGGCGCTGACAAAACTGGTGGTCGCGTTCACCTGCCGCAAGGTCTGCAACGCTGGCGGGCCCAGCAGCACCTTCGAGGCGCGGTACAAATAGCCGCCGGTCACGATCACCTCGATCTGCGTATGGTCGTTCAGGTAATCGGCGACGGTCAGTGAATTGGTCACGACCTTGATTTGTTTGCCGACCAGATGCGGGGTCATGCTGCTGGTGGTCGTGCCGCCGTCCATGATGATCGTGTCGCCCTGTTTGACGAGGCGGGCGGCGGCGCGGCCGATGCGGTCTTTTTCGGCGGCCAGGACGCGCTGGCGCTCATGAAAGCCGGCGCGGGCCGGCGCGCCGGCGGCGTCGATCCGGGCAATGCCGCCGCGCACGCGCCGCACCAAGCCGAGGGCGGCGAGCTCTTCCAAGTCGCGATAGACCGTCACGCGGCTGACGGCCAGCGTGCGGGCCAGGGCGGCACTGCCGAGGAAGGCCTGGCGGCCGAGCGCATCCAGGATCTGCTGCTGGCGCTGCGCCCCGATCATGGCCGCCTACGTGCTGAAACAAAATGAAACATCATGCATCATTATACAATATATTTCACATTGTGTCAAGAGCCCGGCACAAAATGGGCCGGCGCGGGTGCCGGGCGAGGAAATTCGTTGGCAGCCAACGAATTTATGGTTCGGCAGCCACTCGGCCAACGTCGAACGCCTGCACAGCGGGGGAAAGGCTCCGGTACGGCCCGGGTAGGCGCGGGTGCCGGACGGGAAATTCGTTGGCAACCAACGAATTTATGGGGGCGCCCAGCCGCGGGCTGCCTAATCGCTGGCTGTGCCCGGTGCTGCGGCACGTCGCCGCGCCATGCGACGCCTGGCTGGGCGTGGCCGCACGCAAACAGACCGCTGTTTTTTTCGTGCGGTTCGGCGGGGAGCTCTATGCCTGGCCTCCGATCAGGGAATCCCAACGGGATTTCGTCCTCCAGCCCAGGGCTGCAAGGAACGAGCTACCCTGGGTTACGCGCCAAACCAGTCACAACCCTAACGGGGTTGCGTCACCCCGCCATGCATGGTCGTGATCGTTTTAATCCCACACGTATCGTTCGTCCCATTCCATTCCATGTTTCCGCAACAACGCCCGGAACTCGTCCTGAAACGTGGACTTCCGATTGATCCACATGCTGGAGACGCGTTTCAGTTCCTTCGAGTTGTTTCGCTACGCCCGCAAGGTAGGCGTGCATTTCCGAGCGGAGAGCGGGATCGTTGAGAAATGGTCGGCGATCCTTAGTCGAGAACACAAGGTGGAGATAGACGGCGGATAAGGATTGAGGCATGGTGTTGTTGGTGTGACACAACCCCGTTGGGGTTGATGGTGTGTTTGGCCGACATCCCAGGGTAGCTCGTTCCTCGCAATCCTGGGCTTTGAGACACAGCCCCGTTGGGGCAAACACTGCGTGCCGCGGTGGCTGCGGACACGGTAGCCGACGGAAATGATGACGTCAAGGTTGTAGAAATCGATCTCCCGCGTCACCTGCTTCTGACCCTCGGTTTGAACTGTCGCAGGTTTTGCAACAGTTGACTCTTGGTATGTGTTATTGCTCCCCACCGAGCTTGCCTCGGTGGAAGCAAAGATTGAGAAAAGGACGCCGGAGCACCTTTTTACTCAATCTTATTCACCCACGACGCAAGGTCGTGGGGGTCTCAGGCGCACCCACCAGCCCAACTCGTGTGCGCACTTGCGTTCGCCGTGTTTACTGGGTTTGCCTTAGCTTCTGTGTTTGCACCGCCGGATCTGGGTCCAGGCGCAGTTCCCCTTCCTCAAAGACGTTCCTGATGTGGCGAGGGATAACCGGTTTATCGCGCTGGAATAGCTCGGTCATCTGGTTGAGGGAGAGCCAGACGGTCTCGTCCTTGAAACGGACTTCCAAGCGCGTAAGTCCGTCTTCGGTCTGGTAGAGAATGAATTCGCCGCCGGGCACGGCGGGAAGCAGTTCACCACTCATGCGGTCATCTCGTTGAGTTGGTTGGCACCGGCGCAGCAGCGGCACAGCATGGCGTCTGTCGCCGTGCTCTTCCTTCTCCTTGCGGTTCGCTCCATCGCATGCCTGCGTATTGTTACTAATTTCTTGCGCCGCGCAAGAAATTACTCACCACTCTTCAAACGTGTCCTCTGGGGCGCGGTCGCGCACCGTGCCCGCCGCGGTGTTGGTCGCGGCCGGCTCGTATTTCAACACGCCCACGCAGCCCTTAGTCATCGGGTATAATTTGTCGGGTGATATCTTGTGGAATGGCCAGAGCGCCACTCCCGGCGCGTAATAGACAATGGACGACCATTGATCCGCCTCGGCGGTCACATCATTGCCGATGTCTTCCTCGGCGACTTTTTCGCTGTGCCGGTCGCCGGCGCGCATCAGCGCCTCGGACGTGCGGCCCAAGCCCTGCACCGGCAGGACGAGCGTGTCGCCCACGGCCGCAAGCGGCAGGGCGGCGCCAGCACCGGCCTTTTCAACGCCGGTGCAGGAGCAGCTCAAGATCGCCCCACCGAGGCACGCGGCCACACCCGTGCAGAATTTTCTCACACAATTGTTGCTGCTCACATCGCCAATGCTACTTGACCATTGACCATTGACTATTGACCATTGTGCAAACAGCTTCATGAGCACTCCTTGGTGCTGACGCAGTCCGTCAGCAAGCGGCGCACGTACACGCCCAGCATTTCATTAAGGTACGCGCCGGAGAACCGGAAATCGGACAGTGCCGCGCCCGCGGCGCGGGCGGCGTCAGCCGCGGCGGCGATCAGTGCGGCGGTGGGCACGACGCCTTCCAGCAGCGTTTCCGCGGCCGGCACGCGGGTGGGCAACGGTTTCTGCGCCACAAACGCGATGCGCACATCGCAGGCGCGGCGGCGATCCAGCCGCAGCGCGACGGCGACGTGCAGCGCCGGAATGTCATCATGCGCCCGCACAATTTTCTTGCGTGCCAGGCGCACGCGGCGCATGTCCGGCACCACGATTTCGGTCAGCAACCCGGCGGGCCCGACCGTTTTGGCCGGCACGCTGCGGAAGAAGTCGTCGGCACTCAGCGTTTTTTGGCGCGGGGCATGGATGACAAAATCCGCGCGCAGGACCGTCAGCAACAAGGGCAGGTCGCTCCAGCGCAGCGGCAGCATGACATTGCCGCCGATGGTGATGGCATTGCGCAACGGCTGGGTGGCGCAATCGCGGCACAGCGCGGCCAGCGGGCCGAGCGCGGCGGATTT
>Ga0247841_10001771_pt1 | contig 45952 bp, 78 predicted proteins | sample LaCruzMarch2015__2_FD_192410 | JGI IMG/M metagenome (GOLD analysis project Ga0247841, IMG submission 192410) | Freshwater microbial communities from meromictic Lake La Cruz, Castile-La Mancha, Spain - LaCruzMarch2015_18m | ecosystem: Environmental > Aquatic > Freshwater > Lake | place: Spain... | reverse complement strand
AAAAAAGGAGCTAATGATCTTCCTTTAGCAGAAGCTAAACCACCTACAGCAAAATAAGGATATTCCATACACATATCAAGATATTTTGAAGGTTCATCTAGGTGATAAACAGGAATAGGATTTAGTCCTGCCGCTTCTATGGCCTTTTGATTCTTCCAAGTTTCTTCAGCAGAACCAATTGAATCAAGGTTTGCATAGACTTCGATTTCATCCTTATGTTCTTTGATGAATTGTATGTAGTTTTCTATGTCTATGGAAGTTTTATTTTGGTAAGCGGAAAATGCACCACTATCTAAAAATAATTTAGCCATAATCCTCCAGAAATCTTTCGTTATCATTCATAAAATTTTCAGGTGTAATATTAATATCATCCACGTACACATCAAACTTAGGTTTCCCTAAGATTAGTTCATGATACTTTACACCGTATTTTTTCAACCACTTTGTTGTAACTGCTCTGTCTATTTTGAATCGAGAGGAAAAAAAGGTAATGAGATGACCTTCATCATACAATCCATTGATTATTTTAATCATATCAGGATTAGGTGTTCTGTTAGCATAATCCCAACCGTTATTATCAATTGTTAAAGTTCCATCTAAATCAATTCCGTACCGTTTCATCTGTTCTCCTTCAAAAAGTCAGTAACTACTCTGATGATTGTTTCATTACGCTCAGGGATATAGAATGTTCCTTCTTTAGCATGGCTAAGATATTGGAGCATTAAGTCTCTGTTTTTAAAATCAGGAACATCAACATTGTTGGCACGAAGGGCACACCACTTGCGAAAACAAGCGGGGCACCAATTACATTCTTTTATATACCCTTCTGAATAACAAGAGATGGTATTTTTTAATTCTCGTTCTGTTCCACCGTTGTCGAGAAACCATCTTACTATTTGTTCTTTTGTCTGCTGCCAAAAAGGAGAAACAACTTTGATTGGTCTGCCCATCATGTCACTCATAAGGGCAGTCCATTTTCTAAATACTTCTTCGTTCTTATCATTTACTCGGTCATCTTTTAAACCAGCAATGACAATGGTGTCATCATATTTGTTTGCAAGTAAAGCAAGGTGCAAATTTCTGTAAGGTATGTAAGCATTGTCTCCTTGCTGTCTGTTTCCTAATTCTAGGCAACGCTCAATGATTGTGTTGGGAATTAATCGTTGGACTGTTTCCAGTTCTTTCATTGAGTAAGGAGTTCTTAAATCAAAATAAAGAGTTTTAGGTTTGGAAAGAAGATGGTAAGCGATATAACTATCTAATCCTCCTGAAAATAAAAGTATCATCTTATTCCTCCAATCCGTGAATGTATTCCGACAAAGGAAGTTTCCCCGCTTTGATTAAGTGGGCATCATAATGAGTATTCCAAAGACATCCGGGACATTTTGTGTAAATGTTATCTCTCCAAATATTTTGGAAAGTTTTCCAATTATCAAACAAATCCCAGACTTTAATTTCTTTGCCATTTTTAGTGAAAAAATCATCACATGCTTTAGCAGTTCCATCACAATCAATTGTGACCCAAGAAGGAAAGAAAGAACTTACTGCACAGTTCCAAGAGTAAAGACTGTTTCCGAAAAGATCAGTCTTTAACCATGCTATGAATGGTTTGCTAGCATGGCAAAGATAACCGTTTTCTTTCATATCATAAACATCAGTTAATACTTCTACAAGGTCTATTACATCTCCTTTTCCAAACAAAAGATTGAGATCCGTATTCTTTACTTTTGAACCAGGTTGATTTCTATTAGGATGAATGATGTCAAAAAATGTCCAGATATTTTGAGAAGACATTTTTGTAATCACTTCTGGAAGATACTGAAAGTTTTCCCGAGTAAGGGTCATTACTACTGCACAATCTCGTATAGGAGAAAACCTCCTAAATGAGTCTATGATTTTAAGAGCATTATTCGTCTTGATTTGTGAGCTGTGATCATTTGAAAAACTGTCATATGACGTGGTAATAGAGCGGAGACCATGTTCATGAAGTATTTGCAGCTTGTTATCGAGATGATCAATGGCACCGCTTGTAATGACAGTTGTGTGAATACCATTAACTTCTGCATGTTGAATGACTTCAGGAAGTTTATCAAATTCTACTAATGGTTCAGCTCCATAGAAAGCAATGAAAGAACAACCTAATTTCTTTAAGTTGTCTATTCCTTTTTTCCATTCTTCAATGGAAGGGGTGTTGTCCCTACCGTCAGCCATAGCACAGTAAGAACATTTGAGAGGGCACTTTCGGGACCACAAAAGTTCTGCTTTAATGATGTCCATCATTCACCTCTATTTGAAAGATAAAGATAATTGGATCAAAGACATAGCTTCCATTCTCGTTGAAAGATTGTCTCTAAAATTGCCTCTTGTTATAGATGTGATCATTCCAGAATTATTACCAGTCTTGACTCCCCTGCAGGACATACATCCGTGAACAGCTCTCATGACAAGCATTGCTCCTTTGGGTTTTATTTCTTCCATAAAGTGATCAATGACTTGAGATGATAAGTTTTCTTGCAGTTGAGGTTGTTTGGCAAAGAATTCAATAGCTCTTGATGGTTTAGATGCTCCCACAAGTTTGTTATCAGGAATGTATAAAAACCATGCTAGACCTGGAAAGGGTAAAAAATGATGACTACACATAGAGACAAAGGGAATATTGTCAAGCATGACAATTTCATCAAACCCTTTATCATTAGGGAACGCTTTAAGTTTTAAGGGATTGCTGTTTGAAATGCCGGAAAAAAACTCCTGACAGTACATCCGCGCTATTCTGTCGGGAGTTTCAGAAAGGTTGGGGTCTTTTAAATCTAACCCCAACCCTTCCGTAAGCATTTTTGTTAAGCAATCTTTTACAATTGCTTCATTCATTATTTGATCAACCGATAGACGCCATCTTTGTTTTCGATCACCAGTTCGCGGGAGTCCTGGAGATGTTTGATGTGACCCTTGACACCGAGAGTTGAACGGCCTGACTTAGCAACAAGGTCAGCAAGAGAAATCGGTTCACCGGGAGCAAGAAGATCATCAAGAGCAGCAGCCTGGGTACCGAGCTTATGTCCGAAACAAGACAGCTCTTTGGAAGCTTTCTCTTTCTTCGGTTTCTTCTCCTTTACAGGCTTCTCTTTCTTCTCCTTTACAGGCTTCTCTTTCTTTTCCTTTGTAGCAGCTTCAACGGGTTCTTTGGTTTCAGCAGCAGGATCAGCAGCTTCTCCCGCTGCAACTTCCTCTTCTGTAGCTTCCGAGAAAAACTCATTGTAAAAATCAATGATTTCATTCGGAAGATCATTAACCACTTCATCGGGAATGCTTCTAACAGCTTCATCAAAAGCTTTTGCCAATGCTTCTTTCGCCACTGCAACTGTTTTGATCTTCTTACCAGTCAGAAAAGGTTTTGTTCCCTCTTCATCAGTATAAGTTGCCATGTTGAGAGTGACAGCCATTTTCTTCAACGCATCTACCTGGATCTTGTCTAAATTCATAACTTCCTCCTTCAGATTGCTTTATTTGAGAACTAATGTTCCCGTTTAATTTCATTATATCACACTTCATTAAAAAATTTTAAGTTTTTTAACAAAATATTTTATAATGCCTACAAGTTAGCGACGGTATTGAGTTTTTTCTTTTATGGAACCCCGATTACTTTATGAATCTGCAAAGAGAAGATTGCACCTATTTCACACAAGAAAGGATCAGCTTTCATCCACTCAATAATCTCTGCTGACATTTCTCTATTAATTGGAGAGAAAACTATCTTTGGTCTATAGTAAGATAGCATTCCGTCAAAGATTTTATTGGTTGCCATTACCGCTTCTTCAAAATCATCCCTATCATGTATCACAAACTTGATGAAATCCCTCCTTGACAGATTATGAAAGTTTTTTCGGTGCATATCTCCATTCATTCCAGATGAAGTGAGTTTCCAATCAACAACAAAAGAAACAAAATCATCTCTAGGAATAAACATTGAACCATTTGTTTCTACAGAAACACGATGGTCCGACAACTCCAATATAAGAGCACCTAAACTCTTTTTCCATTGAAGTAATGGTTCTCCGCCTGTGAATACAATGTTCTTACAACCTGCTTCATGTATCATGTCAAGAATTTTCTGTCTTGGTATTACTCTTCCGGATTCCTTATCTTGTGCCTGTGGTGTATCACAATAACTGCATCGGAGATTACACCCACTAAGTCGAATAAACAAACAAAGACTCCCCTGATGCTGACTTGAGACCTCACCGTTGATGCTTTTGAATATTTCAACGACTCTCATTATAGTTCCTTTCTTTTAGGTTTTCTGTAAATGAATCGAATACCGTTCGTTCCAAGTTGATCCATAAGATCAACTACCGAAAGATGTTCTAATTTATCCCAAGAGAAACTTGCACCACTTCCTCCTGCTTTATCTACAGCCGACAAAAGAGATTTGTGCATCTTTAAAGCTTTTGTTCTTAGTTCAGGTCTTATTTTTTTCATTTTTACCACTTCCTTATAAGATTTCAAAAGCGTGAAACCAAAGATTCTTATTGAGCATTGTAAACGTATTGATATACTTCAGTTGCTCCGAGGCATTATCAATAGGATGTCCAGTGCCCGCGATTCGTATTTTATACTGTTGCAGATACTTTTCAACAGGTACATTCACTAATGCCCATACAGCAATTGTTTTGCTGTACCCATCATCTTGTGTATCAACATGAATAATATGTGATCTCGGTGGCAATGACAATTCAATTATGTCATTAATCGGGAATGTGTATTTATATACTGATTTCATTCTCTTCCACCCATTCTGCGTAAGAAGTAGCAGTTTCCCATAGTCGGACTCTTTCAAGCTTAGTGCCTAACCCGTTCATTGGTTTGAGTTTGTTTACGATATAGTAAACCATATTTTCTGCTGTGGGATTTTCAAGCATGTTATTCAGAAGTTTGTGGTCCCATTCATCAAGGATTTCATTTTGAATATAGGTTTTTAATTGACTGAAATCAACGATCATCCCTTTTTCTCTGCCAACTTTTTGAATCACTCCAGAAACTTCTACCTCTAGTTTGTAACTGTGTCCATGCATTGCCCCACAATTTCCTCTATGATTAGGTAAAAAGTGAGCTGCCTCAAAAGTGAATGATTTACAAACAAAAAGTTTTCCCATTACATCCTCCTTTTAAAAGTTTATTTTTCTATGACTGTAGTACAAATGGACTGCATATTCTTCATCCATTCCTGCCATTATAAATCTTCTGTTAGTGTCACAATTATTACAGTATTTCCAAGGTGGTTTAATAACTCCTTGAACATCGTGTTTTTTCCTACATGTGGGGCAAGTGCAGTTCGTAATTTTATCAGCATCAATTTTAGCATTATACTTGGCCATCACATCTCCTTCATAACTTTACTGTAATAAGTTCTACTCCCTCCACTGTATTTATACAGTGCCATTTTCAAAGATTTATATTTTCTTTGATGGTGTTTTAGTATTTTGCATCCTATTTGGATATTCTTCACTGGACAAAAGAGATCCTTTCGGGGAATATTCCCGTAAAAGAGTGCAGATTTTGGCATAACTTGCATAAGCCCAACTGCACCCTCTTTCGACACAATCTTTGAATTCCAATTGCTCTCTACTTTGATTATCGCTTTGATTAGTTTTGGATTTGGATGATTCTTTTTTATAACCATTACCAACTGCTGTTTTGTTACTGATTTTGGGTGTGATGTCCCACTGTTTAGTGATTGTGGAAACACCAAGAGAAAGAGCAATAGAATTGACAATGTTAAGGTTCTTGTTTTTCTTTTTGTAGGCACGACTCACCTCCTTCATGTCTTCAAAAACAAACAAAGGTTCTATCCAACATTTTAAGGGTTTAAAAAACCTATCACAGCATTCTGTACATTCTGTTCCTTCAAAGATGGTATCACAAGATAGACAAATGTTTGCGGTACTTACTTTCATGATGGTTCCCCCCATGATGCAATTAGATATGATTCTGTCATATCGGCAATGTGGATCAAAGCAACTAATTTGTTTTCTTTGAATGCTTGTTTTTGGCAGAAACCAGAAGGGTAATTAAAATGAACACCTGGATCAGAAGGTCCAAGATGCCATCTGATTGCAAGAGCTTCTTCATCCGTCAATTTCATATACTTTGTAATTAAGTAGACAGACTTTTCTCCGTGTCCCATTGGTAGTTGGTCTTTTACCCCCCATACTTCTAATTCATGCCATTTGCCGTTAATCTTTTTGTTTCTGATTTCCTTTACATAGTAATTGGCTTTGCAGACATCATGAAACAAAGCACAAATGGCAATCGTTTCTAAACTAAAACCAAGATCAAGTGTCTCATTCAATTCCTTTGCTATGTCAAAGACTCCTAGACTATGGTGTATCAATCCTTTCTCGTAAGCACCATGAAACATTGTTGATGCTGGTGCAGTAAAGAAATCAGACACTTCCAAGTATTCTAATAAACTTTCTTTACCAACTCTTTTGATAACCTCTGCTTCTTTGTAAAAATCTTCTCTGCTTCCCATTTTATCCTCCTTCTAAATTTTGGGTCTTACGTTTCGTGGACGAAATTTAAATTTTTCCCAATTTTTGTTCAAATTTTCTAATTTCCTCGGGTGTAACAATTATCAATCTGTTCTTTATCTTTGCAGACCAACGACCTGGGTAACAGCATGAATAAAGAAACACCATATTGTCAGGAGTACCATATTTTTTAGTAATATAGTCCCAAGCTCGTTGATGAGTTTTTTCTTCTGGTCTTTTTATGTGAAGTGTTGCCATTACTTCAAACCTCTACAGATTTGTACATATAGAAGCAAGCTGCAATGACCTTTAAAGTTTCGATGCATTCCAAGAGAATTTTAGCATCAGCATATTCTATTTTGAGAAGAAGTGGTTTCATTTTGTCTATTATCGGTACAATGTTTGACCCCACTGCTTCCAAATTATCAATATAATCAGCCGCAATCTGCATTTGATCGTATGGGGAACCATCACAATTATTTCCCCCTGCAAGCACTCGTAAAACTGTTTGGATATCTTCCTTTGTTTCTTTTACTGACATTGGATTAACGGTTTTCATTTTATTCTCCTCTCATTAGTTCAGAATCTAAAGAAAATTGACCTACTTCAAGCTGCTGTAAAAGCATAGCCTGTAAACTTTCGTCCGATTCTCTATGCCTATGAACCAAGACGTTCACCCTCAACAACTTCGATTTTTTGTTTGCTTTTGTTTGATTAAGACCAAGAAAAATATCAACATGACCTAGTTTTCCTATCCATTCAGCTAAGTCATCTTGGGAAACATCAGATTTATAGATAGCTCCTCTTGTACCTTGACTTGCTGTAAAAACTAAGCAATGTCTTTCGGCTGCTAAAGAAGCCAACATTTTCCAAATATCATCTATCTGATTTCTCTTGTCTCCTTTCGTATCAGGTTTAAGAATGTCAGCATAATCAACAATGATGACATCTGGAATAAATTCTTCTTTTTGTTCCAACAAATATAAGTCTCTCCGTATATCAGATAAACCTGCTGTGAATCTCGGATATGACATATAACGAAGATTATCACCATACATTGTTTCTATTGCTTTGATGGCTTTCTTTGTAGGTTTAAAATCAAATTTAGGTCTAAGTATAGGTTCAAACCATGTCTTCAATTTATAACCCTCAACATGATGGTCTCTGCAATAAGAACATACCCTGTATTCCATATCAATATCGAATTCAGGCATTACTCCATCTCTTAATAAAGAGATATGATTAGTTCTTTCCCTCATATCACAAGAACCATCTTGATTATGCCCACAATCAAAAGCAGGATAGAGAAAAGTATCTTCCTGATACTTTGATCCAAAAGCTGTTAATCTTCTGTACAGACGTTCTTTGAGGTTCTTCTTTTTCATTTCCAGAGATATGAACACCACTTTCATTTTCTGAAACATAGCTCTAACAGCGATTTCTTGTAGGAAAAATGATTTCCCCCGTTTAAATGGAGCGAGTACAGCTATAAACCAATCTCGCTCCATCTTGCCTACTATATGTCCTAAGGCTCCGGGTAATATAAAGAAATCGTCATCTTCCTCAAGAAATGTTTCTAGTATCTCTTTGTGTTCAAAAGGATTGAACCATCCTGATGTTTGGTAAGCTACTTTTTTGTGATTAAGTAGGATTGCTTCCGCTTCTGCTATTCTCCCCATTGCTAATAATTTTTGCATCTGTTCTACGGAGATTTCTAATGATCTTTTACAGAAGTATTCAAAGGCGTTATCTCTAACATAATCGGAATTGATTTCTTGACCTTCCACATACTGCTTACTTAATTTGTCCAAAAAGATTCCAATTATTTCTTTATCTTCATCGGACAATCCTTCTTCTGCTTCTATGTCGTAAATGTCTTTGATGTGAATTCCTGGTGATTTCTTGTATTGGTCATAATAATCAATACACCAGTAACTAATGACTTTTGCAAATGAGTTTTGGAAATACTCAAGATTGAATATTGGTCTTATTTCAGATAAAAACTTTGAAGATGTAATCATTCCTGTTATTATCTGGTTTTCTATACTTGCGTCAACAACTGTTCGCTTAATTGTCATTCTGTACCTCTTTATTTCTTCGGTAATTGAGTCATGCCACAATTTAAATCAATTTTTCGACTCATAGTTCATTTGTAAAAAAGAATGTGGTTACCGCTGCTCTATTTCATCACCCCCTCACTCTTTAAGAATTTAGGAAGTCTGCTTGTCAAAGTAAGTTCAGAAGCAAACCAAGTAGGTTCAAATATTTTAAATAAAGTATCGTTATTTCGGACTTCTTCATCAAACATTCTGGTCATTGAATGAGCAAGATACAAAACAGGATCGTTAAATACACCGGAGTTCTGAAAATCATCTGATGTTATTCGTATCCTAGTCTTGTTTGTTTCAAGAAAGTCTTTTAAACTCTTTCCGGCTTTAACAATTGTGTTTCTGTCTTTTATGGAAAAACTTCCGTTTATCTTGTAAGCAAAAGTTTTCTTGTACCAATCTGTCAGCATCTTAGTGACATTCGGCATAGTGTCTTTTACCGCAAGATATTTAGCTTCCGATACTTTTCCTACTTTACGAGAATAACAAACAAGGAATTCACTTTGTAGATGTTCGTAAGGATTTCTCGGATTGTAGAAGAAATTACAAAGCATCATTTTTTGAAGGAATTCTTTTGTTGATTGTTTTTCCGGCTGATGACTGTTGCTGAAAGCCCTAAGATAATGATTATCAATGGCTAATTTTATATCCGACAAGTTGAATTTCTGTCTTGAGAATCTTTTTAAGTCCGGGTCTGTTATATCCTGAAACAATGTTCCCTGCATCAAAGAGTTTATATCTTCTACGGTTTTCCGTAAAGACTGTGTTCCTTCTGCATGAACAGTAAATCCTGCTTTATCCCAGTAATCAAGGATTTCTTGAACAAGAGAAGAAATAACAAGAGTCGGTTGTTTCTTTTCTTTTCTAAAGACAGGTTTACGGTTTAATTTGTCTTGTTGAAATATTTCCTTCTTTGTAGGTCTCTTGATAAGTTTCCGTGTGGAAACGGAGTTTTCACAATTAATCACGGAGTGATTACTGATTTGTAGTTCTTCTTCTTTGCTTTTATTATGTGTGAAGCTCCCTTCTACTCTGCCTAGAACATCCCTTCTAGGCAGATCATTTTTGTTAAGCTGCTTAGAATATTCCGTGTATGCAGATTTTAAATTTAATAATCTTAATTCCACTTCGTCTACGAGGTATCGGTATTCTGTTTTGTAACTCTTTTGTATTTGCAAAACCCTTGTTCTACCATCAAAACTTAATAATTCCACGTATCTTTGTTCTTTTAATGTGGTAATGGAATCACTTACAGTTTTGGTGGTTATATCTAAAATATTAGCCATATATGTATTTGAAGCTGTACAGTGTTTTACGTGGTTGTCTAAAAGACGAATTAGACAAAAAACATCTCGGCAATATTTGTCTAATTTTTTATTGAAGGCTACTTCTACAGGAAGTAAAAAAGTATCAAAAAACAAGGTGTGTTTTTCTTGATCAGAAGTTTCCATAGTAATGCCTCATTTATTAACAATACGGTTTTTTATTTCTTTTTTTATTTCTTTTCGGTAAAGACCATTAGGATCTGCAATCTCATAATTAATTTTGAATTGTCTTTTTCGGGAACCCTCTTTGGGTTTAGATGCAATGAAGTTGTGTTCTTCTAATGATTTAAGACCGGATTGTTGCCTACCTCTTTTTAAATGAGCAGTTTCTTCTAATTCTTTTAAAGAAAGAGTAATGAAACCATCTTCTGTGTGATTTTTTGTTTCCATTTTTTCCATTAAAACAGCTAAAAGAATGGTTGCATTATATTTGATAATTGGAACTAAATCTAAATTCAATACAAAACCGGGACTGTGTTTGTGTTTTTCGGGGTTATTCATTTTTTTCCTTTCTATAAGTTGTTTTGTTACTTATTTTTTACAACAAAATTTAATAAATGTCAAGTCTTTTTACAATCCTAAATCCTTTCGTAAAGCAAAGACATCTCTTTCAGATAAGTTATCCGGGTCTCCTTCGGATAATGTCAGAATTTCTACATTCGGAACAATAGCAGAGGCATCATGAGCAAGTTTATTAGCTTGTTCCGAAGCATCAGCGTCATACATAACGAATATTCTTTTCATTCCTTTCAATAAGCGTATTTGTTCATGGGTGTATTGTGTGCCGAAAGTAGCTATTGCTCCGTCTCCTAGTCTCCAAGCATCAAATATCCCTTCAACAATGATTGCAGTATTACGGTAAACAGAGTCAATATTATATAGACATGATTTTACTGGTTTTATAGATAATTCTTCGGGTGAGTTTTTGTACGGAATTTCCGCTTGTCCTGTCACATCCCGACCTACATAAGCAACAACACGGTTGTTTATGTAGATCGGGAATATGAGTCTGTGCTTGAAATCTCCGATAGGTCCTACAGAGTATAAATCAAATTTCTTTATAGCTGAATCAGGATCAAATCTTCTTTTTTCAAGAAATGACATCTGGTTAGCATAGAAATTCTTTGATGTTCCTATTGGAAATATGAGTTTTGATCGGTAATGAGTTTTCTTCGGTGTGAAAATTTCACCGTTGTACTGTTCCATCACTTCAAAAGCAGCTTTGACAGAAGAAATCCCTTCAATGGTCTGAATTAATTTTATTGCATTTCCTGTCTCTCCACATCTAAAACAAGAAAAGGTTTTTGCCGTAAGATTAATACCTAAGTGATTACTTCCGTCTATGCAAAATAAACAATTTATACCCACCCAACCGGCAGATATGTTTTTTCCTGAAGTTTTATAGGGAATGTGCCTACTTTGCAGATAACTAAGAACATCGAATCCTTCAAACTTGAATCTTCCTAGTCCCATCTATATCCATCCTTGATCAGAATATAAACAAAATCGCTCACCCCAGTGATCTAAGAGAAAAGGATGAGAAGGATCAAAGAAGTCCACTATAATCAATTCCTCTTTTGTAGCAGTCTTCCTTGTTCCTCTTCCGATACTTTGCAGAGTTGAAATTTCTGATTTACCACCAGCAGCATTGATGACTACTCCTAATTCAGGAATATTAATTCCTTCTTTCCACACTGTCGTAGCAATCACGCTGCCTATAGTAAAACCATTAAGAGCTTGTTTTGTTTCTACTCTCATTTCAGAATCGGTATTGCTGTAAACGAAAACAGTATTTAATCCACAGTGTTTTGCCATAGACATTAATAGATGACCATGAGCAATTTGGTTAACAATGACTAAACAAGAAATTTTCTCTTGGTTATAGAGCTTGATTAGATCAATGATAATTCGGTTTCTATCAAGTCTCCTCACTATGCCTTGTTCGTAAACATCAGGATATTTTCTCAAATCTCTAATCCGTTGAAGTTTAGGCATTTTGATGATCTTGATTTTGATCTTAGCCATCATTCCTTGTTCTATTCCTTCATTGATCGTGAATTCCCCAATCAACGGTCCTATCAAAGCTTCCATTGCTAATTTTGCTTCTGCATCAGTTGATAATGTAGCAGTCAATCCAATTCTAATCGGTGCAAAAACCTTATGAAGAATTTCTGCATAATCAGATTTGAATTTAGAGATATGGTGGGTTTCATCGACTATTACCACATCATAACTGGTACCAAGATCATCAGCTAAATCTTTGAATGATTGTCGGGTAGCAATGGTCAGAAATTTGTCTGCTTCTTTGTGACCATCCCCAATGAGTCCTATAGCTTTTTTACCAAAGAATTTTTCAGCTTCAGCAGCAGTTTGGTAAAGAAGGTCTTTAGTGTGACAAAGCCATAGGACTTGATCTATATATCCCATAGAAGCAATTATGGAAAGACCGAGAATAGTTTTTCCCGTTCCTGTAGGAGCTTTGAGTACCCCTCTTTCAAATACAAATATTTTCTCGATTAAATTATTTTGGAAAGATCGAAGTTCTATCCCTTCTGGTAAACGGATATCTGTTCTTGGAGGGGATAAGTATTTTGAAGGTGGAACATAGTCTACTTTAATTCCTTTGCTTTCAGCAACTCTTAAAATTCTAGGAATCAGACCAGTGAAAAAAGTGTGACCAGTCTTAGAATTTCTGCTGATTATGGTAGATTTAGTTCCCTCTTGTCGAATTTTTCTGAAAGCTCCTTGTTGGTACCAAACTGTAGGATAAGAGATAGAGGTTTTTACAAGTTCCGATAAAGCGGGAGACATCAGACTTTCGATTGGATCCATATGTTTTATCCAGTATAGCTGTTCCATATTTTTGATCCTCGATTGAATTGTGCTTGTTTTCATCATAGCACATAATGTCTAAAAATTTTAAAGATATTTAATCTCCTAAACATTTAGACAGTTTAGCTATGATTGAAGTGGTTTTCAAGTAATCCCAACCCAACTTCTCTTTAGTTGCTTTGCATACTTCCATTTTCTTTATCTTACCATTAGACATGTACATTTCCTCTGGAAGATTAAGGATGATTTCTGCGACAAGTCTACATTGTTCTGGCAGTTTCCAAAATCTATCTTTTTCGATCAAAAGAGATTCTGGTGTTTCCGAAGTTTGTAAATACAATTCTTTATTTTGGAGATTAACATCTTGGGTATCCAGGTATTGCCCCCAGTGAATTTCTGCCGCTCTTTCTATGACATCAACCTCTTTCATAGTCATCTCCTTACAAGAATGGACTTTTCTCGTTTGATTTGTCTACCCGCAAAACGCTTTGCATCCCAAATATCTTTTTTCTGTCGGCAATGAGTACATTCAGGAAGTTCTTTATCTTGTCGGGCTATACACATAGGAAAACTAAGCCAACACGAAGATTTGTCACACCAAAAGAGATCAGCAATATTGTAATTATCACAAAATCCTGTTGCTTCTGTCATATCTCTTATGCTGATACAAAATCTCGTTCCGTTGTTCGGTCTGATAGCAGATACTTGGTAAGTGGAGCAATAACAACATTTCATAATTTTATTCCTTTCTCTCTATGTTTGCCCGTTCTTTACTTTCTTCTTCTTCCAGCAGTTTAATAACTGCCATTCTTCCAAATACATTTTTAGTACAAGATAACCGTTTTGCTTGGTGCTGAAGTCGGACGGCTATATTGTAAGGAAGTCTCAAGTACATAATCAATGTTTTTCCTTCTTCAATAGCCATATCTCCTGTTTCTTGTGTCTTGAAATTCTTTAAAGGTTCTCCGAGTCCCATAATAATTCTCCTTTCATGTGTGGATTATCTTCTTAGTGCCCAATGAAGGTTTTTGTAAAAATTCCTTTATGATTTTAAAGGAATCACCATCTGTGGCAAATTCTATAGCTTGAGTCACATATAAATTACGGTGAGTTTTTAGAATAATCTCCACAGTATCTACAATTATTTCTAATTGTTTTCCTGATTTTTCTAATCCTTCCTTAAGACTTTTTGAAATTTGTTCTTTTTCCATATACAGGAATTCTTTTTTATACGGTCTATTATCTGTTGATAAGATCAACCTCATAACTTCTTTTTCGTAAGGCACATCTGCTTTACTTTCTAAAACCTCAACCAACCTTTTTTTGACCGTAGGTGTCCTTATAATTTTAGTTTTTTGGGTAAAGACTTCTTCTGTTTCATCATCAAAAAGCGATAAGGTTTTCAGCAACTTACACACACCTCCTTTCTTTTACGGTATAGTATCATTTTCATGTTGTTGTGTCAAGAGAATGTTTCTTTCCTTTTCCTCAGTATAATTGAGAATCACCAAGTCGTTTGTGCAAAGCACGGGTCCATCCTGAATCTGATATCCACAATCTACCGTACCCATTACAGAGATGGCAACCAAACACATCACCAATGATACCACCAAATCCTTTACATCTCGGACATTCTTTTTGTTTGGCATCTTCCACTAATATTTTTGAGAAGTTAAACACTTGGGATTTTTTCATAATTTTTCTCCTGTCATACACTCATGGAAAGCACTGAAGCTTTTGATTGCTGTATTTTCCAGAAATATGTTGAAGAACACCATAATTTCATACATAGTGTTATCATTTTCTTCATTGGTGCATTCAAGAAAAGTAACCTCTTGATCCAAAGTGAGCATTAAACGAATGTCATTGTCCAATTCATTCCATTCAAAGATGATTCGGTAGTCATCAGCAAACGTAGCCATGTAAATACCGAGTTCATGATCACCACCTAGATCAGTAATTTCACACCACCCATGACATTCTGAAACCCTCTTTTGAATGTCATAATATTCTTTATAATTTGGTGTTATCAGTTTCATTTTTTCTCCTTTACGATTGGAAATAATCTTTTAAATCCTGAAGCAGTCGATTACCTCTTTGATAGTGATCTACTTCATCTTCTAAATCCCTAACCCGTCTCATCAATGCAAATGGGTTATGACGACAATCCTTTATAAGAATTGTTACTCCGGTTGGTGGACACCACGGGCATATTAATGTTTCCTTTTGAATCTTTCTTAAACTCTTCCACGCCTATCCCTCCTTTCACGATGTTTTATGACACCCCACGTCCTCCTCATTGCATTAGTGGCTTTTCTTAAGGAACCAAAACCACATCTAAATCTGTTCCAATCAGGAGTTTCTTTTCCCGCTTCAGGATAGACTTCTATGGAGTAGTTGAACCATGCCTTTGAAGCAGCTTGGTAACTGTGTAGTCTTACCCGATTACCAAAAAAGTCAACCGCTTTATCCATACTCATTCCTCCTTTCTTAGATTAAATGTTTTTGTGATTTCCTCATAGTACTCGTTTAGAAACATCTTGGCTTCTTCCATAGATGTGAATTGCCGTTTTATCACAACCCAACGCCAATCACAATTAGGATTTCCGTCTTCCATGATGTCTTTTTTGGTAACCATTAACCTGATTCTGTAAGGATGATTATGGTCAATAGACCCTACATCTTTTCTTTTAATCCGAATATGATGGTACGGATCAGAAAAAGACTTATATTTACCAGTGGGTTTATCTGTCTTAAATGTGAACATTTTCTTTCCTTTTCCTTATGCTTTAGTCCATCTCCCTCTTGGGTCTCTTGGAATGTCTCTCATCATTTCTCGGAGAGCTTCTTTGTCTTTTTCGGTACATCTGTAAGCATTAGGGTAATACAAATCTTTCGGAGGTACTCCATCTCTATTTGACCAAACACGGTGAGCATCTTCAAGTCTCACAAGAACGGGTTTTTGCGTAGGCCAAAAGCAAACAAGGAGCACTTTGATTGATCCTTTTACTTCAAGATACCCGGGTGTATAGTCATCATACTCACCATAACCTGCATGAAACACACCGTCATAAACAGTACGATAACCAACAACCATACCTACTCTTTGATCTTCAAGGACATATCTGATATGTTCCCTTGCCGAGAACCTGCTTCGTTTCGGCTTCATGAAAGCCATGACCTCTACATACTTTCCCATCAAAGGGTACTTTTTCATTTTTTCTCCTCCCAAGGTGTTGAACAGCATTCAAAATAATAATCAATGTCCTCTTGGGGAAAACCAAAGTCAAGTAAGTATGTGATAACCTCTTCTTTGGTCATGTCTTTAAGGACATCATATTCACTATCAATCAATCCTCCAATCTCCACATTCTTTCTCCTTTCTTTATTTAGCACAGACTTGGGACTGTACTTGTGCATTACACCCCCGAAGGGGTGCCCTCTGCATTACTCCTTTGTAATTTCGTAAAGGTCTAAAAGAAGACCAAACAATCCTACTACAAACACCATAAACAAAAGCAACGGTACTTGACTGTTTTCGTGCGGGTTAGTGTCCAAAACACTCGCTATGAGTATGGCAGATGAAAATATCCAAAATCTCATATTTTCACCTTTCCTTTCTTCTCAGGAAGCTCACTCGACTCCTCAACAATCCAGGGGAATTTCTTCCTGAGTTTTTTATGGTAACTGATCTCTTTTTCTGTTGTTCCGAATTGAACAGGAATAGCTTTACCTTCTCGGTAAAGAGCGACATACAATCCAGATTCATACTGTTGGGTGATCACTCTTGTCTTTCCCAATTTCGGATCATTCACGACCGTTATCATAGTGGCCTCCTACTTTTCTTTCGAGCATCTTGGATTATTCGTCGGAAATAATTCTTCTTTGTTCCCTTAAGAATCTCGTTTGCTCTCCTTTCAGCATCATCTTTGGATGAACCTTTGCAGACAAGACCCCCAGATGATTCTTCAATTACTCCAAAAACCCTGATATAACGATCAGCACAACGGTGAATAAAGAATCGGTATTCAGGAAACTTTTCGATCTTGATGTTCCTCAAATTCTTGACAGCTATCCACTTTTCTTTTTTTGTGTCATAATAAGCACCCATACTCTTTCTCCTTTCATATTAAGTTAAATTGATAAACCACTAACCACCAAAATAATAGTAAGATGATTAGTAACCTCATTTACATCATTCCTTCTTCTCTGAAGGAGAAGAATTTGTCATCAGCTATAATTAAATGGTCATGCATTGTGATATCCAATGTTTTACCAGTTTCTGTAATGCTTCTGGTTAAACGAATATCAGCATCAGAAGGTTTAGTACATCCCGATGGATGATTATGAACCATAATTAATGCTGAAGCATTATGCAGAATGGCATGTTTGAATACTTCTCTTGGGTATATTACTGCTTGATTTACTGATCCTAAAATTACATGGATTCCTGTAAGTTTGTTTTGTGCATTAAGGTAAATGCACACCATTTTTTCCACATCCGAATCTTGTAATTTTTTTACAAAAGACAAAAGTTCGGTAGTGCTTGTAATAGATTCCCCATTATATGGAAAATCCTTTTCCCTGATTCTCTCTGTTTTGAGACTGTAGGCATACTTTTGGTTCATCTCTTTCTCCTTTCGATTCATTGATTTGCTTAATCATTACCTTAAGCAGTAGACCTGGTCCTTCATCCCCTTTCCAAACACAATAAGAACATAATCCTTGTTTTGTAAATTCCGTGTTTTTGCATTTAGGACAAATTTTCATCTCTTTCTCCTTTCTTTAACCAGACTTGGGACTGGTTTGTGTGTTACACCGACTTTCGTCGGTGCCCTCCACATGTTATATTCCGTTAGGATCATCAACTGTCTCTTGACATTTCTCACAGTAATAAATCCAACATTTATTCTTAAAATCGTAAATCTGCACATCGGTTACATGACCGATAGAGCAGGTCTTTGTTTTCAATACTCTCCGCATTGACATACCTTCTTTGTTCATTAAACACCTCCACTTTATATTCTACTGTTTATGTCATCCAGAAAACGCTGTGCCATCGGGAGAGTTTCAAAATCATCCCCAAATAAGAAGTTATTTTCTTTATTGAACCAACCTCTTACATCATAATTCTTATCAAGGTTTTGATTGATGGTGTACTCTTTGACACGGTTTAAAACTACTGCTGCCGTCTTATGTCGGTTCCAAGCCATTTTCATTTTCAGACGTAAAGTAGAAACGAAAGCTCTGGCTTCATCCAAAGTTAGATAATCACCGAATACGAAAGCATTTTCTTTGTTGTACCATCCCTTTACAGTGTAAGGACCACTTGTAAAATAGTTAGTGATGGATACTTCCTTGATCTTAGTGAGCAAGACCATTGCTGACTTCTCCTTGTTCCATTCCATTTTGAGCATAGTATCAAATCCTCTTTCTTTCTTGTGTGTGAATAGTTTATCATCTTAGACGAGAAAACGCGGTACCCGTCAACGTCGTGAGGCACAATTAGCATTTTTTGTGAGAATGCAACTGTCATTCTTCGATTCTCCACATGACATGTTTTTGCACCTCTTCTGGTAGATCAGAAAATTCGATTTGTTTACCAAGATGGTCTCCCCAAATACATTCTCCGAATTGAGAGAACCCTTGTGGATGAGATGGTCGATCATCTACGCTAAGACAGGTATGAAATTTACCACGCTGTGTGTCATCAAGAATAATGGTGTACCTGTCAGCACATTCGGGCTTATCATACACGGCTAATATTTTCATATTTCACCATCCGTAAGTTTTGTACGGGAAAGCTTCTTTCATGATCTTATCCCGATATTTAAGATGATTATCACGAAGGTAAATGAAATAAGCATACGCTTCATGGTCATCTCCATGCATAAACATATAGTCGGCATCACAAACGGTTTCAATTACTTCTGACCGTTTCATGTCACCACCTTCACCACACTCTTGCCTGCATTGAAGAACATCTCCACCGATTACATTCCATGTATGTTGGGCAAGACTTTTTAATCGTGAATCCAGTTCTTTGTTTTTAGCAGTAAACTGTTTCGACCTTTCATGCATTTCTTTCCAATCCATATTCTCTTTCCTCCTCTTAGCACTTTATTTATTTCGGACTTGGGACCGAAACTGTGCATTACACCGACTTTCGTCGGTGCCCTCTGCTAATTTGTAGTTTCATAGTAATCAAAAGTAACGACAGGGCATATGTCCCAGTTTGTTTCATTAGGTACGTGGTCAATTGGGATACCGATTGCTTCTGAGATTTTCTTTTTTCCACTGTCGGAAAGGTCTTCCCAAAGAATATCAACATGATTCATCATATTTCTTCCTCCTTTTCTTGGAATGCAGTGTGCAGTAAATCTGCTTCACAAAACCAAGCAGCACTCCAGGGTGTTTGATAACTATGCCACGTTTTTGCAGGTGTGTCAAATTCAACAAGAAAGTTATTGTCGGAAAACCAATTAGGTTCTTTGACCTCTTTGATAATTCCCGTTTTTCCATTCAAACATTCAACTGATGTCTGCACCCACTTACCAGGATTGTAGATGTAAATCCTTACTCTATCTCCTACTTTCATATCTTTCCCTCCCACGCACAACCTTCCCAACCACCTTCCCCTTTAGCATTCATTGTGCTTTTTCAAGTCTTGTAAAAATAGGACCATTAGCAGGGTAATCCATTCGCAGGCATTGAAAACCTATTGGGCTTACACAGAGAAAAGCACAACATTTGCTACCTTGTCCGAGTCTGCAAATTCTTTCTGGTTCACTCCCTTCTAATATCACCGATGTACTCCATTCTTCTACAATTCTTTTCATACTTTCTCCTTTAGATGAAAGGCACTCCATAGTAATCAGGAAGTGCCGTCATGATCTTTTTACTGGTTTTTACAGTAGCTTCATTCCGCAAGTCGTAATGACCTTCTTTTGTTTCAGCCCAGTCTTTGATACATTCCATGAATAGACTAAACAGAAGTTGTTGAAGGGTTCGGTGTTCTCTACGAACAGCTCGGACAAAATATTCTTTCTTGCTTTTGCTGGAACCCCCTCTATTGACGAAACGGGATAGAGTTTCAACCAGTTTTTCAACTTCTTCCATCTCTTTAGTCTCCCTCATGTCGTTATCAAGGAAGGCACTTGCTCGTTCAAAAATCTCTGTGATTTCCTCTAAGGAATAACCTTCAGTTAGCAGTTGAGTTTCCGAATGACGCTCCAATCGGTAGATTTCTTCTTTGGACATATTATTGATTTTGCTCATTTTTCTCTCCTTTGCCATAAATGGCAGTATGCAGAATTTTGTTTTCAAGGTAAGCAATGATTTTCTTTGCTTCTTCTTTTGTGGGACCACTCATGATGTTGGCAAATACACTGTTCATCTTCAAGGTGTCCCGGGCAATCTTTAATTGATGCTTTTCAAATACAGTCAATTCTCCCATACTCTTTCTCCTTTCTTTAACCAGACTTGGGACTGGTTTGTGTGTTACACCGTCTTTCGACGGTGCCCTCCACTATTTAGGAAATTTAGCAATAAAACTTTCACTTCCACAACAACAGCATCCTTTTCCCCAAGATACTTCGTAAGCTCCTAAGGATAAAGCATAATCTTCAATAACCTTTTTCTTTATTTTTGCAGTGGATGAAATGTCCCACAATTTAACTCTGTAAAAGGTTTTGCTTATGCTTGTGTAAGTGGCACTACAATTTCCCCCTTGCTTTTTCAAAAAGGTTCTTAAATCTTTATGCTCTGTTCTGGTATTTTTCATGACTTATCCTCCCATTTGCTGATCTTGCTGTAAAGAGGATTTTCTTTTTCAAAAGCATCAGGTGGAAAAGAATACCCGATGAATTTACCCGTAGAATCAGAATCAACTTGACCAGGGTAACAAGGACTACAAAGACTTCCTTTCAATACCCATTCTGACTTGATTACCTGTGTATAGATTTCACCAACAATAGCGGAATATTCTGCTAAATTATTTGGAAGAAATCCATATTGTAAATTAGATAACCAATACCAACATTCTTCTCTGTTTTCAGATTTTTTGAATCCTACCAAAGAAGTCAAAGACTCATGACAATCAAAGTTAGGTTCTTCAATTTCATTGAGAAGGGTTATGATAGGAATTATGTCATCCCCATGAACATAATTGTCAAGAAAGACTTGGATGTTTCTGAGTCTTTCCCCGACATACTCGTCAAGGGCTTCCTCATAACTCAAATCAACCGTGTCTCCATCTCCAAGCACTTCTCCTAACCAATCAATATGATTATTTTGAAATACTCCTGTTGTTGGAAGTTCTGAATCCAGAGTGGCACCATAATGTGTTACAATCATCTTTCTTTCTCCTTTTCTTTTTATTTGTCAGGACTTAGGACCTGACTTGTGCATTACACGGAGCAACAGCTCCGTGCCTTCTGCATTATTTCTTGATTTTTTCATATTCCGGAAGATATGTCCACTTCAGTCGGGAGATTGTTTTCGCTGCTTTTTTCATATCTTCCGGGGATGACAAATCACTTATCCATGTAGCATACAAAGGTTTACGTCCAATATCTTGACAAATGGCAAGTTCTGAATGCTCGTGTTCTTGTGCAGCTTTTCTCCATCTATCAACAGGACACAATCGGCAATCATGAAAACGAGTATTACCTGCATTCGCTGAAATATCACAAGCGGGACAATCGTTTATGAACGGATCGAGTGTTGCTGGTTTCCAATAACTCCCTGTCTTTGCAAGTTCCTTCCAAGCATCCTTACAAATCTTTTCCAATTCTTTAAATTCCTCAAATGTCATTTCTCTTTCTCCTTTTCTTTTTATTTGTCGGACTTGGGACCGACTTGTAGTGTTACACCGTCTTTCGACGGTGCCCTCCACTTATTCATAATTTGATAACTTTCCTACTGCATCAAGAAGGGTGTCCATTTCAACATGAATGGAATCAATTCTGTTCCTAAGATTGTTCCTTGATGAAAGAATAGTCTGAATAAGCTCTATCCTTTGCTTTAGAGCAGGAAGTTCTGTTTCTAATTCTGCACAAGTGTCATTCATCCTATCAAGCAGGTTATTGATGTCAGTTTCTACCGGCATGTTCTTCCTCCTTTATCACTCCTTCAATTTTTATGGTAAGTTTCACATTTCTAGGATGTCTCATAAGGTTCAGTATGGTATCGTTTTTATTCTGACCTCTTGGAACAGGAATAGCAAATGATTTTGCTAAAGACCGAAGTTCTTGCCTAGTGAACCTGTCAAGAAGTGACCACATTCCTATGCTATCTAAACCAGGAACTACAAATTCTTTCTTTATCATAGCACCTCCCATATTTGAGCTAACACAAATCCTGTTAAGGCACGTTTGCCTGTATCACGAAACAGCCCTGAAGCAAGCGCACATGCGGCAACTTCTTCATTTTCTGACCAAGTTTTAACAATCACTTCCCGATCATTCAATGGAACATGATCGAGATTACAAGTCAAGGTACAAAAAGGCTCATACTCATCGGCTGTGATAAGTTCTATTGCTGTTCTGCCATTCTGACGATACTTGTCAATGGTAATGATCGTATCATACTTTTGACCGAATGCCTCAACATGAATGTGTTTTCCTTCCAATGCCTTTTTGATAATTTTATGATTCACCTTTGTTTCCATACCCTCTTTCTCCTTTAGCACTATATTTTGCTGGACTTGGGACCAGCAAGTGCATTACAGCGGGTGTTAAGCCCGCTGCCCTCTGCATTATGAAATACTGTCCCATAATTTAATACGGGATTGACAGTCTATTGTAACCATATTTCCAAGAAATACAAGATTTTTGATTTCTTCCCATAACATTATCCCAGCAGCCGCTTCAAGTTTATTTTGATCGGTGCAATCAAGACAATCTCTCATGGAAATTAATCGGGTTTCTGCATCTTTAATACCCTGTTCACAATCTTCCACGGTTAACATTCTCAGGGTATCTCCCATTAGCGGACACCCCCGATCTGACGAGAATAAATCAGCTCCATCGTCCGAGCAATAGTGGGTTCAAGATCAATTCTCCGAAGTTCTGACTTAACCTCATGTGTTGCGAATTGGGTAAGTACAGAGTTCAGACCCCATAGATCCAACGAAGAAGTTTTGACAGCATGAGACAAAAGCATTTGAGTACCAATTTCAGGCAATGCTTCAATTCTCACACGTTCCGCAGCACTGAACGGAAGTTCTTCCCAGATAGTCTCGTAAACATCCTGACTGATCTGTGTAGAAGCCCAATTCTTCCACATGTTCACTTGATCACCAAAGATCAAAAGACCTTCGCTGATAGTGTTGCCGAAATCATTCAGGAAAAGATTCTGAAGATGTCGTTTGGAGAAAGAAACCATTGACTTCCAGATTCCCATCCCATTTGTGCATTTCAACTGAAACGCACCGAATTTCCCCATCAACTTTGTGCTGAGGTCATAAGACGAAAACACATCAACTTTTGGGATGATGGAATCAACCACTTTGATCTGTGATTTCATGTCGGGGAATTTCACGCTGATCCTCATACGTCCACCATCAAGATAAGTATGAGGGCATACTTGAACAGTTCCGTAATCAGTCAATTCACCGACTGAATGTTCCACCATGTGAATGATGTCCTCAAAACGGATGATCTTGTATGCTTCAGAACAAAGTCCGAACACACCTGGAGCATTAATGACTTTCTGATCCACAATAGCTCGTTTTTCAGGAACTCTGACTTTCTCCCTCCTACCGTAATAGATGGGTTCTAAAGCAGGTTCTGGAAAATAAACATGCGGATATTTTTTCTGAATCTCTACACGTTCCGTAGGTGACAATTCATAATCCATTCCGACGTTCTGTAATGCTGTATCCATTTTCACTCTCCCTTTTCTCTTTAGCACATTTGATTTATCTGGACTTGAGACCAGATATGTGCATTACAGCGGCATTTCTGCCGCTGCTCTCTGCATTAACCGATTTGTGCTGATGCTTGACCATTGTTGCCGATGGGTCGAGACAAATTGATTTTGTGACCTGCTTCAGCTCCTCTATGGTAAGCTGATGTATCCCCTTTTAATGATGTAACTCTTCCCTTTCTGGCATCAGGAAACAATTCTCTGAATTTCTTTTCCAGTCCATCTTTCTTGACAACCATCAATGCTTTACAGTCGGACGGAATGAATTCTTCTCGTTTCTGATACAGCTCCAGAAGACGTTCCCCGATAACTTTTGTCATTCCAAAACAGTAATTCCTACGAGCATTTTTCAAATCAATTTTCCGTTGTCCACTTCTTGTGTAAGTAGGCATGACAGTCTCTTTGGTCACGTTCTTCTGTGACAAGGCATAAAGACTTCTCCGAAGATACTTGAAGAAGAACACGGCAATCTCCAGATCGTTCTTTGTGCCTATGAAATGAATTTCCCATGCCCCATATCGACGTTCTCCAGTAAATGTTTTGACAAAAGAATTGATCATTTGGCAATCAAAAGCTTTGGCAATATGAAAAGCCAACGATGCTTCAAAATCTACCTTTTGATCTTCTGATCCGTCAACGGACATAGAGACAAAAGCATCGGGATTCTTTTTGCCGTCTCGCAACTGGGCAAAGTCGATGGAGTAGTCTGCCATCATTTTTGCTGCCATTCTCGTAGCAGCTTCCCGCTCATGAGGATTACTGTTTTTTTCAGCATTTCCGAGTTCCATGAGTTTCATGATTTTGGAAATAATGTTGTCCCTGGCTTCGTTTGTCATCTTTCTTTCTCCTTTATGCATAATTTTCTCGGACTTGAGACCGAGAATGTGCATTACAGCCGATTTCTCGGCTGCTCTCTGCTAATCGTAATCGTGCCCATCTAACATCTCTAAAACTTTCTGCCTGTGGTAATGATCTGCTGAATCTCTGCGGGCACATTCTCTGTCAATGGATGATTGACTTATTGGTTTCGGATTCAAAGCCAGATAAGCTTCAGCATCCATCATATCGTTCCGCATCTTAATGAAATCATTCGGCATTTTCTACTCCTTCCATTGAGGACCTTTCTTATGTGAAGCAAAATAACGCTCAATTTCATCGGCATCAACATTGATGTCCATCTCCAGTAAGTAGATCATTTCATCTTCATTGATGATGATAAGATCATCAATTCCGTAATTGTGAGTGACCACACTATTGGAATACCGATTTCCTGTTTTTGCACTAATCAGTTGGAAGTGAAACAAGTTCTCGTCCCGATAGTTAATGGTTCTTGCAAGAATATGTCTTTCACCTCCCCACATGAATGAATCTCCCATTTTGAATTCTAAAGGCTTTTCATTCTTAAACTGATCTTCCCCGTAATTCCCGGTGATGTGCCGATCTAAAGCATCAGCCATTCTTTTTTCCATTCTCTTTCTCCTTTCTTTTGCACAGGACTTGAGACCTGCTGCCAGTGCATTACACCGACTTTCGTCGGTGCTCTCTGCTACCTCTGCTACCTCTTGTAATTGTTGTAGTTTGCCATTGCTGCTTCAATAGCCTCTTTCGATTCCCTCAGTCCTTTGCCTGTTCGGGATCGGTATGATTTAATCCCTGGAATCTTGCCCTCTGTCTGGGTGATGTACAGCTCATCATCGGTCACTTCGTAGAAGTCAGCCGCATGTTCTGGTTTCACATTGAAAGCAATCCTCAATGCAAGAGCCTTCTTGAGAGCTATGTCGGATTCGTTATCCCACATTTGATAGTAAGACCCCTTTTCACAGCACGTTTCGACATCATAACCCCAATAACCTTTACAGTTCTTACAAACATCAGGAGTGCCGCTAACAAACCCATCTCGGATAGAATCAAACCCAACTCGGATAGAATCAAATCCTGCCTCTTCACACAAGAAACAGTATTGAGCGGGTTTCTCAACACCTTCTTCTTTCATCACTTCCCTACAAGCTTCTGCTTTGTCCTCACGGCCAGATTCAGCGAGTTTCATCCACAATTTCTTGTGAAGAAAGAGGTAATCCGGTTTCTTCTCCATCGCTTCGTTGTATTCAGCAATGGCGTTGATGATTTTGCAAAAGAGGTCGTACTTATCTGTCATAACCGTTGTATCATCGGTATCTTCGTGATTACCTCTGACATAGAAGTATGTTCCATCATAACTAATTTCAGGAGATGACCAAGATCCAATGAGCAACCCATTTGATGCTCTGAAATCATGGTTCTCTTTGAAGAAGTCAGAACCACGAAACTTCTGATCCAGGATTTTGATCAACCCTACATTAAACTTGCAGGACCATTCCGATTCTATTACCAATGCCTTTTCTTTCATCTCTCTTTCTCCTTTTTAGCACATGATTTAACAGGACTTGGGACCTGTTTGTGCATTACACCGCATTTCTGCGGTGCCCTCTGCATTAATAAACTACTTTCCAACCTGTTTGGTCACATTGAAAGAATTTCGTTTCGTCAGGAAGGAAACACATAGCAACATCTCCGACACTCATGCTTGTGTGGTGCAAACCTAGCATACTAATGAGATTACGTTTTTCTCCGTTAGGTGACCAAACTTCACCTTGCATTTTCTCGTATGCTTCATCCAAGCTGTCAGCTTCGAGGCTTGCTACTTTGCGGTGAGTTTTTCCGAGAAGAATATCTGGAATACTCAAATCGTAATTAGCCTTGAATGATGGATTTTTCTGATAGAATATGGGCATTTTCATTTTTTCACCATCTTTCGGAGGCGTTCAATCTGTTTCCGATCAAAGTTGTTGGCTGCTTTGCATTTCTGGCAAAGTGTGCTAACCATTGCTCTCGGTTTTTTATGCTCACACATAAATCCTCCTTTTCTCTTTCTCCTATTTCTGAGTCTTAATTGTTTTCGTTATTATGGTAACGGCTATTCATGTTTTCTGAAAACCAAAACAAAGCCATTTCTACAACTTCCGTACCGTCATCATGAGTAAGATTGATTCCTTTTTCTACCAACCAGTCAGTGAAACCACTGTAACGCTGTTTCGGTAATTTCTTCATGTTCTTTTTCGGTAAAAGTGACATTTAGTGTTTCTTGAACATAGTTGGAAAAACAATCTTCAATTTCTTCTTTGAATGCCGAGGTAGAGTAGTCTTCCTTATCTTCTTGGAAGTCATCAAATAAATCATTGATTATTTTCCAAGTTTTGGAAGTAATGGAATTACTGCTTTTAATTTGGGAATTGTTGCTTTTCATCTTTCTTTCCTTTCTCAGGAATTGCTAAGCCTTTTTGTTGTGTTTTTCCAAACAAGAAGGACAAACATTTCCCGCTGATTTGTTTCCCGTGATGTCAGGACGCCATACAGAATCTTGACAACCGCTGCATTTGATTTTACCGCAAACTTGGCAGATGTAATCATCTCTTCCCGGACAACATTGACTGAAGTGTGGCATACTTTCTTTCTCCTTAGCACATAGATTTTCTCAGGACTTGGGACCTGAGATGTGCATTACAAGAGCCTATCTCCCGACAGTCTCTTGCCCTCTGCCCTGGGATTTTTTAATTCTGATTACCTACGCATACATCCTCCTTTCAGGTGTTAAGAATTTCTGACTTAATTGGTAGCAACAGCGGGTTCTGCAACAGCAGCAGCAACCGGTACTGCTTTCAAGTATGCCACAAAGGGAAGCATTTCTGCCGCTCGACAGTATGTTCCTTTCTCAATGGCATTGAGATGTGAAGAAATACGACCCTTTGAAGCTTTCAGACCCGGTTCAGTTTCTCCGCCGAAATCAGCTTTTGCCAACTCAATGATCATATTGGCAACAGTCATTTCCGCTTTGATGTAACCGTCAATGACAATTGACTGAGGAGTTTTTCCGTTCTTGTTGGTCCTTACAGCTTTCGCTCCTTTGTCCTTCTTAGCTTTCACAACTTTGCCAGGACCTGAAAGGAAATTCTGACGAGCAAGACAAACACCGAAGCATTCAGGCATATCTTTCTCACAGGTCTTGCAGTTGTTGTTGGATTTATCCAAGAACAAACGATTGCTGTCCCAATCTGCCGGATCCATACAGAAATCTGCGGGCATATCGGGACGAACAATTTTCGGCTCTTCGACTTTGTCAGCAACCTCAGGCTCAACTGCGGCAGCCGACGTTTCTGCTGCTTCCACAACAGGTTCTGACTCATTGACAACGGGAGTCAGATTTTCTGGTGTCGTTGAAGCATTTCCCGTAAGCTCTGCATCCGTAAGTTCGGAACTGGCAACAATGACTTTCTTAACCGGTGTCAGTTTCTTCACTTCCGCTACCTTCTTTCCATTTTTACTCATTTTCTTTCTCCTTTTTCCTTTTATGCACAGTTATTTTCACCGACTTGGGACGGTGAGTGTGCATTATAAGGATTTGAAATTTTAGTAACCCGATATATTATACAAGGTATCCGTAGAATCTTGAACCCCTAATCGGTAGGGTGTGTATTTCAAATCCTTACCCTCTGCATGTATTACGGATGCAATTTCTTATTCCGTTTGTTCATTTTCTTGAATGCAGGATCCAATCTCAGTTTCCGAAAATCATCAGCCGTTGGAGCTTTTACTTTGCTCCAGTCAAAATCAAAGACTTCTTGCTGTTCCTTAGTGATGGATTGCTCTTTCTTCTTTGCCATGTTTTTCTCCTTTGGGTGCGGATTTTACTTTGAAATCCTAATGACCTGTCTGGATTTTTTCAGACTACCCAATGACAGCTTTTTCCAACCTTTTTTGATGACAAGATCACAAATTTTGTCCATAATGCAGTAAGTTCCGAATATCACTAAAAATCCGATAACATATTCTAACATGGTTTTTCTCCTTTTCTCGGGTTTAGTTTTCGTCGGCAAGAACAAAAGTGGACATCACAGTATTTTTCCGGGTGAATTGCTTGATGATTTCGGTTAACCGTTTATCTGCATTCTCTCGGGAAATCTTTACATTTTTCCCGAAAGTTTGTGCAGATTCCCGCCATGTTCCGGCAATCTGTACTTCTCTCTTTTCCATTTTCTCTCTCCCAGCACATATATTTTTCCCGACTTCGGACGGGAAATGTGCATTACTGCCGCATTGCGGCAGCCGTCTGCATTACAAATTGACAGTCATCCAGATGGTCATGACAATGATTGTGAAGATTGCCATCATAACGGTAAACCACTCTGTCTTTTTCATATTCTCTCCTTCCCCTTTTGGTTAATCTTCGATGTCAGAAAGAATGTCACCGTAGCCCCCACCTTCAAGGGTGGGATTCAATTTCTGATCATCTTCCCGGAATTGCTTCAAAGTTTTGACACAGTAAACACCACAATCCGTTTCGGTTTTCCCACCATCACAGCACGGGAACATTGATTCATTGATGACTGCCTCCCAGTAATCTTCAACAGTTCCGGGATAGTCGGGGTCAGGAACTTCGTCGGGAACATTTGCAACAATCTTGGCTCCATCATCAAATTCCATGACGAGCTGAAAACCTGTTTCCTCAAGGTCTTCATAAAGAAGTTCCAATGTTTCCTCATCCATTTCGTCTTCAAAACAAATTACGATATTCATTTCTCTCTCCTCTCCTGTTAGTGGTTAGTGTTTTTACGGATTAACAATGCATTTCAGATAAATAGTTCCGGTAAATTCTCTGTACTCAAACCAAAAGGGTGGTTCAGGAATTAGAGTTGAGATCGAATAGCAATTATACACCCACGGAACTCTGACATAATGGTCAAAAACATGTCGCTCAATTGTTCCGACAGGAAGATAATTGCTCATCAAGGCAATCAATTCTTTGTAAATCAAATCGTTTGCCTCCCGCTGATCGGCTGTTTGCTGATGACTGATTGGAATAATGTCACGAACAAGCTCTTTGATCCGATAATCTACTTTTATTTCCCACGAATATTCCATCATGGCTTCCATCTTTCTTTCTCCTTTACCCGGTATTTGGACAGACTTTGGACTGTCCATGTGGGTTAATACAAGACAAAACTCTACTATTGTTTGTATCCATCCCCATTTTCTCTTAGAAGTTCTTTCCCTTGGCTGCAAGAAACTCTTGCTTTTTCGTGTAAAATCCTGGACGATAAGTGCCGATTTGTTCTTTAACTAACCATCCTTCTTTTTTCTTATCTGCAATTTGTTCCGGGGAAAGATCAAAGATTCTGTTTTCATTTCCGTTAGGAAAGAATTGTGCAATGATTACTTTCATGTTGCCTCCCTTTCAATGAGTACGATTCCGTGTGGCTTCTTTAGCAATCTTACGGATGGCTTTGCTTAACTTTTCTTTCTTATTCAATTTTGGCTTCTTTTTCATTCGTCATCCTCTCGGTGTTTTATTTTCTGATGTCCTAAACCAACATCTGATAAACGACCCGACCATCTTGTGTATGTTCTTTCAGATTCCTTGGACGCTTTCACTCTTGAAATTGAAGAATCAAACTTTCCGGGGTCTTTAGCAGATGACATAACCCAAGAGGAAATATCTGCTGATGATTTCCCGGTACGTTGATTCTTTAATCGGGGACGATAATAATTGTTCCAATCTCTTTCATATCCTTGGGCTTCAATCATGTTTTTCGGCTTCAAGAGATAACTTTTTTCAACGTAAGTGCCATCGGGAAACGCTGTAATTTTCATGACAGCACTAATCCCATCCCATATCTCAAAGTGTCTTTCTCCAAGGTGTTTGAATCTTCTGTCTCGCAAAAGATCCATCACACGGCATTTTGCAGTAGAATACTGATTGACAGTAGAGCGAGATGGAAAATGTCTGATTTTCTCACCCTCACGGATTTCTATGATGTGATACCCATTTAATGCTCTCATTTTAAATTCCTTTCGGTTAAAGTGTTTCCCGGGAGCAAACAAAACTCCCGGGAAACAAGTAGAAGATCGTAACAAAAAAGTTACGATCCGTTAGGAGAAAAGAAAGAGAGTAACCCTAAGGCCATCACGACTGCGATTTATCAAAGTAACATGCTTCCCTGACGGACGAAGATTTAACGAAACTATGATGATTTGCTCTCCCTCAGCTTGGTCAATCAAGCAATTTTACGAGAAAAGACAAGATTCAAACTCCGCAAGGCTTTTCTCGGAAAACTCACTTTAGAGTCTGCAAATCAAAAGATTCCAACTTGAAGTATGTCCACGCGGCAGATTCAAACTTCGCTGCCACTCGGGGCTTCTGTTCTTAGTGCGTGTTCCTTAAGGATTTTTGACTTATTGTTTCGGTTCGGCGCTGATCTGATCGTTTTTAAATGTGCGCTGGCAGATGTTCTATATTGCACTCCCGAGGAAACGTCTGTCACTCTTGAGATTCGGTACGGATCAAGAGCTATGTAAGAGAACATTTAATGGTTGGCTCTTACGACTTTCCCGAAAATGTGTCAAGATCGTGAAAATTCTGATTCGGGAGTCACTATGTTTTTTCTTATTAATCATGTTAAAACGATAACAGATACATGTTGGGGTGTCAAGAAAAAAGATTATTTATTTTCTCAAAAGAAATCAAACACTTCCTAAGGATTTCTGGACAAAATAAAAGCATTTTTGAACATAACCTGGAATTTCTAAGAATACCATGGAAATAAGAATTTCCCGCCCCAGAGATAATATTTTCTGAAAGAAGGATTTTCACAAGAGATGATCCTAAAGGTAAATCAAAAATCCCGCATTAATTAAAAGAAAATGAACAGAGTATCATATAGAGAAAGGAAATGATGGTAAAGCAATCGTCCGCAGTTATAAGCACAAAGACAGAAGAACTCTGAACAAAAAAGAAAACAAAGAATAGAACCAAGGAAAACTTCCGTCAAAAACCAGGTAAAGTAAATAACTAAAGAAAAACCAAGGAAAAGAAAGAAAAAACCTTTCCATAAAGGTAAAAGAATGAATGTTACCGGTAAAATGAAGAAAAAGGCAGAAAAGAGTAGTAGAATAGTATAAGAGAAATTTGATACCGTAAAAAGGAATAAGGAATAAGGAAAGGAAAGGTAAACAGACTTGCTTATGTGTTATAGAGTATCTGATTGATAAAACCAGGAAGATGGTGCGGAATTGATAGTTTCTTGTCGGGATTAGGAGTAGTGAGCTGAATTATGTAGAATAAACAAAATTAAACGAAACCGAGCCTTTTCGAGGTGACTCGGAACCTTTCCAGTGCCCGTCCAATGATTCAACAACCGTCTCCGTAACCGTTTACTTTTGAATATGCCCAACGGTAGGACTTATTCTATTACTTAATACAGTCTTGTGCTGATTCCTTTCCATGGAGTAGGTTTTCTTACTGATTACTATTTGTTTGTAAGGATTACCGATCCATGGAAAGGTTTCCTTTTCCTCGGTAATCCTTTTGAGGGTTTCCCTTTTACCCTTTCTACCTATTAAAGGGAAGGTTAAGGTTAACTTTACCAGGATAAGGAATTTCCTTATTCCTGGAACTAATTCCTTTCCATAAAACTTAGAATTGATTTTCTCTTGTTTATGGATATGGAATTTTTATATACACATGGATCTACCAATCCATGGAGATGGGTTAATTAAGGAAAAGGTTTTAAATAAATATTAAGGATAAGGAATAATAAAGGAAAACCAGGAAAAGGTTTATTAAAAGAAAATCGTGGTTATTAATAAGCAACTATATAAGATCATCCCTATCCATGGATAATATACTATTCCTAAATAAGGTGCTTTATTTATTTAGGTAGGTGCAGAACAATTTAGTAAAAGGGCATGGGGTTAATTGGCAAAAACAGATACATATGCCTGGGTATGTGTATAAGGAGAAGGTTTATTATAGGAGTCATGGTAAATGGTCGGTCGGTGTCAGTCGTAGTTTATTGTATTGTTTGACAAATCATTCGATTGTGATACTATTGCTTCGCAGTCAAGAGCTGCACTCTGTTCTTTAGTGTCAGTCTTTAAAGACTTTTAACAAAGCATTAAAGAATAGATTAGATGTTCTTTGACATAACTCTATTAAACGAAAACAAAGCATATAAACTATATTCAATTTAAATATTGATTTGTTTATTTGTAATGTTTAACTAATAGAAAGAAAGAGAAAGACAATGACAATGACAAAGCACATCTTGAGAAAAAAAGTGACTATTAGTGTTGAGAATAAAGCAATTGCTAATGTATATAAAGCGATTGTCAAGAGTGATACTAATAGCATTGCAAAGATCGCGAATACTCTTGAAGTATATGACTTTGTTAATACTACTCAAGCGTACGCATCTACTGTCTTTGTTACTGCTTTACGAAAAGCATCTCTATTAACTCAAGTCGAGTTAGAGAAGTTAACATGTAAAGACGAAGATACTACTAAAAAATTGTATGACTTAGTTAGTAAGTATAATGTGCGCATGTATCGCAAAGACAATCATAAGTGTATGAATCATCGTCAAGTTACTGAAAGAATAGTTAGACATTTAAACAGTGATACATTGCAAAAAATACAAAAGAGAACAGTTTAAAAGTAAAAAAGCGTATGAATAGAAAATCATTCATACGCTTTTTTTATGCTCTTTAATCGCTTATTATGCTCGTTTAAAGTCAATTGATTGATATAGTCATGCAATTCATTCAATTCAACGTACTAAGCACGTCAAGCTTTATCTTGAGAAGAAAAAACGAACAGCAGAGTAGGGACCGAACCATAAATTTTTTCCCAAAAAAATATGCCAAAATAAGTAAACCATTGGTTTCTAGTAATAAGTAATATTCTATGACTTGTCTAAAGTCTGTCATACAGTATGTGTAAGACAGCGGACATTAGCGGATACCGAAAAATAAGCAGAATAAGCATAAAGAGTGCAAGTAAAGTGAGGATTAGAATAAAATTTATCTGATTTCCTTAAATGTAAGTTGACAAAAAATGAAAATTCTGTTACCTTCCCTCATAATAGGAGGAAAAATTATGAATTTAAAGATTGGGGATATGTCATTAGAAAAGGGGCAAGTGCGTAAGGACATGACGATGTTCGCCTGGGATGGTATTCGTGACTGTTCCTCGGAACTGTGTCCAGTGAACGATATGTGTGGTTATCTTAAACGTGGCAAATGTGCTGTGCAAGTGAAATACCTGGAAACCCTTTACAATTCTATTCTCACTACCTACAAGTATTTAGATGAAGCAATGTTGTTTAAGATAGGGATGCAGATTATACCACTGTATGTCCAGTTGATGAAAATGCAAATCATTGAATTGTCGTTAGCTTCGCCTATGGTGTTTACCGAGAAAGGTATGTCCGTACATCCTATTTATAAGGAAATCCGAGCAACACTGTCAACAATCCACATAATGTGGAAAGACCTTGACTTGTCATTTTCCTTCTCCGGTAAACCCGAAGTTACTCCTGGTTCTGCTGCTGCCCCTTCTTCTGACTTTGAAAAAGGTGATCCTACTTATTATAAACGTATGACTTCCGGTTCTGGTTCTCGGAAAGGTGTGATCCGATGAGTATTATTATTCGTAAGCGGTTATCCAACATATCTCGGGCTAATACTAAACGGTTAATTAAAGCCAACAAGAAAGGTGTTTTTGATCCGGATAAGATTTATACCGTAGATGTAGACTCTCTTGAACCTTACACTATTTATGAACCGGATTCTTATCAAGATGGGCCTGAGGGGTTTGTAGCGTGGTGTGAGGATAATGTTTCCATTCCTATTTATCCTGTTGGGGCGGTTATGGCACAGTGGTGTCCGATTTCCGAATTACCCTCGGATATTAATCCTAAGACTGGGAAATCTTATCGTACTATCTGGGAAGCACAAAAAGAGATTTGTCGGACTGCTTTGCGAATGGTTGACGGAGAGTTTATTCATCGGTTGATTATTTTGTGTTGGATGCGTGGAGAAGGCAAATCCCTGCTTGCTTGCCTAATACAGCTTTGGAAGTTCTTTAATTGGTCGAAGCAGCAGATTGTTCTTGGAGCTAATTCAAAGGAACAGATTACTTTCGTCCATTTTGATATTATGAAAGACATCATTCTTAACTCAACTTCTTTATTGGCTGTAATTGGTAAACGTAACATCCTTGAGAAGAAGATTCGTTTGACTGATGATCAAGGGAATGATGTGTCTGTCATTCGGGCTATTTCTTCTTTCTCTGGTATTGTTTCTAATATTACCGGATATACGTTTTCTGAAATCTTTGACATGAAGAATCCTAAGTTTTTTGTGCAGCTAGATGGATCTATTCGTAATATCCCAAATGCTTTCGGTGTTATTGACTCCACTGTTTCTGCTAAGACTCACATCCTTTACAATCTGTTTGACACTTATGTTCATAGGAAAGATCCGTCATTGTTTTTTAGTTACAGATTTAGTAAGGATGGATCGGCTGCTGACTATTGGAATCCCAATATGTCCCAACCCCAGTTAGATGCTTATAAATCTAAGTTTCCTCTTGGTGATTATGAGAGGTATTTTTTGAATACTTGGAGTTCTGGTTCTTTGCGAGTGTTTTCTCCAGAAACATTAGAAGCAATGAGTTATTTAGGAATTGATGGAGTTGCTGGAAATGGTATTGCTTTGATGCCTGCCATTGATAGAAAAGTAAGGCTTGAGGACAGTATGAAGGTGTTTGAGGAAAACCGAACAAAACTACATTTGTCTGGTAGTGAGATGGTAGAGTTACAGAACATCAAGAGAAGATTGATGCCCATGGAGAACTACATGCCTTTAAGAGATGAGGGTGGTTTTCCTGTGATGGGTACTTTAGACAATCTTGAACGGTTGGGAAGTATTCTCGATACTAAGTGGGCTATCCTTGCAGGACTTGATCGGGCAGATCCGATGAAAATAACAAATCAAGGTGCTAGAACTGTTTTTTCCGTTATTGCTAAAGGATTACCTGGTAGTGGTTCTAGACCTTTTCTTATTGATAATGGGGTTGCTCCTAATTATGTTTACATCATTCTTCATGTAGTGAATGTGGAGTCTCATAGTTTAGCGGATATAAAAGAATTGATCCTTTCCACACAAACTGAATTTGATGGTATTGATAGAATATGTGGTGAGCGGTGGGGTATTTGGGATTTAGTTCCTTGGTGTGAAGAAAAGACTATTTCCTTAGAAGCTATCTTTCCTACTTATGACAAACAAAAAGCTGCATTCAGTGAATTATATTTGACGGCTACTGGTGCTAGGATTAAATGTGCTCCATTAGGTGTTTGGGGCAGCAAAGAAATGGATTTATTCAGAGAAGAAGCAGGAATATTTTTTCATGATCCTGCTAAACATTGGTTTGGTTCTCCTGAGAAAATGGAAAAGAATGGCATACAAGATGACTGCTTATTCAGTATTGCTTGGGGAATATATGGTGGTAGAGAAATTTCTGTCAATGATTTTAGAGAAAGACGAGCTGAACATTGGTTTGGAACAATGGTTAGAGAACATGTTCCTTTAGGTGCTTGGTAATTGGAAGAAATAGCTTGACTTTTTCTCCTTTTTTTGTTATTTTATTCAAAATTTAGTAAAAATTTAGGTTTTTCTTTAAAAAATGGAGGATTTTCAATGAAAAACACAAATAAAATGGAAATTGTTGCTTCGGCATTGCTTAAATTAACAGATGAGGAATTATTTTTATGAAAGAAATAACACTTACACAAGGAAAAGTTACTATAGTGGATGATGAAGATTTTGAATATCTTAATCAATGGAAATGGCATGTAAGACCAGGTTTTTATGCTGTAAGAACTCTTTATGATCCTATTACAAAAAAGTGCAAAGAATTACCAATGCATCGGGTAATTATGAATACTCCCAAAGGAATGGAAACAGATCATAAAGATGGAAATGGTCTTAATAATCAAAAATGCAATTTAAGAAATTGTAATCGGTTGCAAAACGTATGTAATCAGAAGATACATGTTTGTAAAAAATCTTCATTGTACAGGGGAGTTTTGTGGAATGACAAAAGAAAATGGAGAGTACAGATACAATATAAAGGAACAGTACATTATTTAGGTTATTTTGATAATGAAGAAGCGGCAGCAAGAGCTTGGGATAAAAAAGCAATAGAATTATTTGGTGAATTTGCTCGATTAAATTTTCCTAAAAAAGTTTTAGTTAGGAGGAATTATGCGTAATCAAAATGATTTAACTTTAGCGGAATCGGCTTTATCCAAATTAACAGATGAGGAACTTTCTTCTTTAAAGTTATCCATGCCTTGGCAATATGATGCTGTAGGAGAATCAGAAGGAACCAAGGATGAAGATGGTTTTTCTATAGGTGCAGTTAATCCTATGGAAGACCGAGCCAACTTGCAAAAGATATGTTGGGCTAAGTTCAACAAAAACCCTTTTGTAGGTACAGCTATTAGAGGGCAAGTAGGCAGACTCACTGGTCTTGGTTTTGAAATATCTTGTGATGTTCCTGAAATCCAAGAAGCCATTACAGAAACAGAGTTTGATCCAAGAAATCGTCTTTATATGTATTGGACAAAGTTTACCGCAAGAGCTTTTGTAGAAGGTGAGTTGTTTCTTCTTTTGACAGTACATCCTGATAGTTTCATTGAAGTTGATTTTATAGACCCTGCTCACATTACAGGAGGAGGAGATGATGGTATTATCTATCATCCGAATAAATCCACTTTTCCTTTGTTTTACTATGTTACTGTAAACAGTTCTGCTACAGGAAATACCAACAATGAGGTAGTGCTTGTTCCTTCTATTTTCATGGCTTATTACCCTGAGTTGATGAAAGTAGCAAGAAAAGTGAATAATTTTAATGAGGGTTTGACGAAAGATTCCAAGAGTAGCAAAAATATTTACAATGATCTTGGTGGTTTTCAGAGATTTATTGTTTCTTGGGATAGATCATTCATCACTTACCGTAATGTTTCTTATCTTAGGACAATTATTGAATGGTTGAACCATTACGAGAATCTGAAGAAGTATGAAATTGATCATAAGAAATCGTCTGGAGCTTATGTTTGGGTTGTGTCCATTGAGGATCCGAAGTCTTTCCGTACTTGGCTTTCTCTTACTGATGAAGAAAGACGTAAAACAGGTATTATGGCAAAGAAGACTCCGGGTAGCACTCTTGTTCTTCCCCCAGGAATGAAGATTGAGGCCCATTCCCCCAAATTACCTTCAATCAGCGATTCCGATACAGATATTTTGCATATGGTTACAGGGGGACTTAATGAACCTGAAGATGTGTCTACTGGGCAGAGTAAAGGAACCTTTGCTTCTGTTAAGGCGTCACGTGGTCCAATGTCAGATCGTGTGTCGGATGAGATAGCTTATTTCGACCGTTTTTTAAAGTATGACTTCTATCGTGCAGTCTTCTATTTAAAAGCGGCAGTAAGCAGTTTCCCGCGTTTATTCAGTGCTAAAGTAGCAGTTGACTACAAAGCAAAGAAGCCTATTTTTAAAGATGTTTCAAAAGCTCCTGAGTTTTTGATTGATGTTACTTATCCAGTTTCAGAGGTCAATGATGCAGAAACAAGAGCAAGAGCTTTCTTGGGTGTTAAACATGGGTCTGTTTATGACAATCTTGGAATTCCTAATGAGGAAATTGCAAAGAGAATGGGATTTGGTAATTACCGTAGACTTAGACTTGCTCAAGCCACTGAAGAAGAAAAATATCCAGAATTGATGCCTCAGTTAGATGAAGGTGGAGAACAGATGGATCAACAGGGCTTGAAACCAAAGAAAACAGCAATTGATCCTAAGACTGGTAAACCAGTTGAAAAAGCAACAGCACCTGTTAAGAAGGAAGAACCTGCTCCCGTAAAGAAAACTTTGATTAAAAAATAATCTCTGAAAGGAGAAGGGTGTCATGAATATAGTAAACGCCCATAAAAGTACGGCTGATTTTGAGAGTGCTTTATCAGAATATACAGGAGCTTCTTATGTAGTTGCAGTAGACAACCAGAGTAACGCTTTATTCTTGGCATTGACTTACGATAATGTCAAAGGAAAAGAAATAACAATTCCAGCAAGAACTTACCCTTCAGTGCCTTGTGAAATCATACATGCTGGTGGCAAAGTAAAGTTTAAACCAGTAGAAGGAACTACTCTCAAAGGTGCTTACCAATTAGAAGGATCAAGAGTTTGGGATTCTGCTTTACGTTTTACTTCAAAGATGTACATTCCTGGTACTTTCATGTGTGTGTCATTCACCGGTCCTTACAAGCATTTTAAATTATCAAAAGGTGGAGCCATTCTTACTGATGATTATCAAGCTTACTTGTGGTTCAAGAGAGCGAGATTTAGTGGTAGAAGGGAATGCTCATACCATAACGATAATTTTGACATGTTAGGATGGAATATGTACCTTATGCCAGAGCTTTCTGTCAGAGGATTGCTTTTGATGAATCAATTTTATGATTTTTCTGGAAAACCTATTCAGAATGAAGATTTAGAACTTCCCTATCCTGATCTTAGTCAATTTAAAATTTATACAGATTAAAGGAGATTGTCATGGATTTATCTAAGATTTTAGAAAAATCGGGGTATCAGACTTTTGATTTTTTGGATGGTCAAAGAAAAGGTAGTAACAGTGGTAAGAAGTATGAATTATCGAAACTTGAAGAATATGACATAGAAGGAAAAACCTGCTTAGATGTTGGATGTAATGCTGGTTACTTTCTGTTCAGATTGCTTGCTAAGAATCCTAAATCTTTGTTTGGTATAGATTTAGGTGGTAATTGGATAGAAGTAGCCAATGAACTGAATAAGGAATATTTCAAATCAGACAGAGTAGAATTTGTAAGTGGTGATTTCTTTTCTTTTCATTTTCCACAGAAATTTGATCTTATCCTTTGTATTTCCACATTTCATTATCTTGTTAATCAGCAACAAGAGTTAGTGGATAAGTGTTTTGATCTATTGAATGATCAAGGAATTCTTTTACTTGAGATAGAAGAATATCCAGTAAACAATGTTGCTGAAGTGAATCATGATCCTAGACCTTATGATCCTGCAAAATTGGAACTTGATTATCCAAATAATTTAAAAATCCATGAATATATGCAAGGGAAGTTTGTCATATTAGACAGGTACTCATCTGTTGAGCAAGGAGGTTCTGTTTATGATCGTTATTTCTACAAACTCCGAAGAATGGGGTAGACCAGGTCCAAGAGAATTAATGGGCAATTACAAGAAAACAATCATTGTCATTACCGGTGATAGTGAAATAGGAAAGTCTTCATTAAGTGAGTTACTACTGAAGGATTCCATCTATTACCTGAGCATGGACATAGCTTGTCAAGAACCCACTCATGATATTAAAGTCCTTGTTGATTACATCGAAGAAAACAAAGATTATCTAGATGCCGGAGTTTTGGGTATTTTTATAAATGAAAACTGTTATCAAGAATTTGTGGATCACTTTTTTCAAAGATTTATTGTGGATAATGAAAATCTAAATATCATGTTAGATGGTTATTTTTTCATATTGGAACCTTCCTATTCTTATTTTTTGAAAAAATGTGAACTTTATGATTACAGAGTATGGGATATAAGGAGATTGGTATGAAAAAAGCTTTGATAGGAGCCGGGGGATTTGCAAGGGAAGTAATGAACCATATGAATAGATTACTACCTTGTTTCGTGGACAGTGCTTATTGGAAACCAGGAATCATAGGTCTCAATAATTTATCAGAGTTTGATCCAAAAGAATTTGAGGTTTTGATTGTTATTGGTTCTCCTAAAGGAAAATCTGATGTTTTGTTGCGTTTACCAAAAGAAACAAAGTTTTTCAGTTTCATCCATTCTTCTGCTCAATTACTTTCTAATAACATTACTATAGGAGAAGGATCTTTCATTGCAGCCAATTGCATTTTGACAACAAACATTGTGATTGGAAAACACTGTCATTTAAACCTAAGCACCACTGTAGGGCATGATTGTGTTATAGGAGATTGTTTTACTACAGCACCTGGTGTTAAAATATCAGGAAATAACAAGATTGGTAATAATGTTCATTTATGCACAAATGTGGCAACAAGGGAAAAGATCACAATTTGTGATGATGTAATTGTTGGTTTGAGTTCGGGAGTTGTGAAAGACATTACTGAAGCAGGAGTTTACGGTGGAGTTCCTGCTAGAAGGATCAAATGATATGGATACAGCGATAGTGATTTGTTATTACAAGAATTCCGAACATTTCTTAGAGTGTTTTGAATCAATCAAGGATATTCCAGATTGTGATTTTTATGTGGTTGAAAATAAATCAAATGTGGATATTTCCGAAAAGATTTTAAAATATGTGGAAAATAAAAAAATCAAAAGTTATGCCTTATTTGAGCAAAATATATACGACAATGCCCCTAGACTGTTTTTTATGGATGGTAATGTAAAATTCACTGATTATAAATATGTGGTCTATACAGATGGAGATTTAGTTCCTGATAAAGGTTGGTTAGATGAGTGCAAGAAAACCCTTGACAATAATAAGGATTTGTTTGTCATCGCCACTTCTCTTTATATGGATAATCTACCTATCAAGAGTTTTCCAGAAGCTGTCAATTGGATTCCTCCTAATGTAATTGATCAAGGAGATTATTTAGAAACACGAACGGGATGCAGTTTCATGACCTTCAGATCCGAAGATTTTGAAAAGTATGTTGAACACAACTCTTTTCTTATTTTGGATACAAATATCCATAATTATGCTAAATCTATTGGAAAGAAATCAGGCAGAACTAAAACTACAAAATCAAAACATCTCACATGGGATTATTACCAAGATAGAAATCATCCGTACACTCAAGAAAGATTGAGTAATACAAAAATATGGGGAGAGAATAAAACATGTCCTTATAAAGTATTTAAAGGAGAAGAAATGATTATTCCTTTAGTAACAGTGTGTTGTACAACTTACAACCATGTAAATTTTATTAGACAAGCAGTTGATGGTTTTCTTATGCAAAAAACCTCTTTCCCTTTTGAAATTTTAATACATGATGATGCCTCAACTGATGGTACTACCGAGATTCTTAAAGAGTATGCAAAAAAGAATTCCAACATACGTTTGGTTTTACAAAAAGAAAACCAATACAAAAAAGGTATGTTAAGTGGAATGCTGTTTGGCTATGATCCTTTTTCTAAAAATATTCTTCCTTTAGCAAGAGGAAAATTTATTGCTATGTGTGAAGGAGATGATTATTGGGTAGACCCTGGTAAGCTTCAGAAACAGGTAGATTTTTTACAAAGCAATCCTCAACACATTATGTGTTACCATCCTTGTAAAACTTTGCATAATAATCAATTTGCTTTTTATGGACTAGGAGAAAGAGGGAGAGATTACGAACCTCAGAGACTAGTAGCTGCTCCTGGTGGAATAGCCACATCCACTAAAATGTTCCGTAATATATACAGTGAGAAGACAAAAGAGGATTTTATAAATTTCAGTGGTGATTTTTTATTTAATTCTTACATGGGAACTCACGGAAGTTGTGGTTTTATTAAAGATGTGATTCCTTCTATTTATAGAATACATGAAGGAGGAGTATGGACTGGAATGAATGGTAATGTCCGAAAAGTAGCAATTTCCAATATGTATAACAAAATGTATGAGTTACACCTTAAAAAAGGAAATGCAAAAAATACATCCATTGTCAAAAGGTATGTAAAAATCATTGAAGATCAAAATCCGATGTTTGCTGTCATTATCCCTACTTATCAAAGAAGTGATGGTAAAACTCCTTACTATTTAAAAAGAACATTAGATTCCGTATTTGCTCAAACATGCAAAGACTTCAAAATTTATCTTATTGGTGATAAGTATACACATGTTAAAGAGGTTTTGGATATCGTTAAAAAGTATCCTAGAAATAAAATATATTTTGAAAACCTAAGTGTGGCTGTAGAGAGAGAAAAATACACAGATAATAGGGAAGCTTTGTGGTGTTCAGGGGGAACCAATGCTACAAATTATGGATTAGAAAAAGCTTTTGCAGAGGGTGTTAATTATGTATGTCTGCTAGATCACGATGATTATTGGTTGCCCGATCATTTAAAATCACTTAATCAAGTGTTTTTAGACACTTCTGCTGATTGGATATGCACAAAGACAAAGGTTGACAGTAAGAGTGGTTATTTACCAAGAAATGTAGTGAACAAACCTCTAATTGATTTCTTACCTTTGCCTTGTGGAATAATAAAATCTTCAGTTTGTTTTAATATGTTTACAATACCTTTGAGGGTAAGGGATGTTTTCGGAGAAACTGGGAAAGCTATTCCAGGAGATGCAGATTTGTGGGAAAGAAGTGCTAAATATATTAAGGAAAATCATCTAAAAAGTTATTTTCTCAATAAATTTACTTGCATTCATGATTCAGAAGGTTATGTGAGATATGGTGGATTTGACATGAAAGCACCATTATTTGATTTGTTATCAGATGTTTCCATTATAACTTGTACAGGGGATAGACCTGAATCGTTTGAATTATTAAGACGTTGGATGAGTAAGCAGACAATAAAACCAAAACAATGGATTGTTATTGATGATGGTAAAGTTCCCTTAACAGATACTTCAGGATTTGATTATTACAGGAGAGTTCCTTCAGATAAAGATTACCTTCATACACTCTGTTTAAATCTTCCAATAGCTATGGAAAAAGTCATATGCAAAAAAGTAATCATTATGGAAGATGATGATTGGTATCATCCCACTTACATTGATTATATGAGCAATTTGCTTGATAAAGCGGATCTTGTTGGTTTTGCTAATCTTATTTTTTATTATCCGTCTTTGCAGAAATACATGATCAAAGGAACTGCTAAACAACCAGCTCTTGCCCAAACAGCTTTCCGAAAAGAGATAATTCCTATAGTGCAAAAAATCTGCAATTCAGCTCCTTCTGTTTACGATTTATGTGGTAAAGGTTTAGTAGATGCTGAATTATGGAAAAATTCCTTGAGTCTGTTTAAAGATGAAAGATCAATCAGGTTAACCACTTCTTTAAAAGTAACTTCGGGACAAGTCATTGAGAAAGGAACAATGTTTTATCCACCTATTCCACTTGGAATAGTTAAACGAGCTGATAGAAGAAATGGAGCAGAACATGTGGTCAGTAAAAGATCAATAGAAGGTAGAAAATTGATAGTGAGATGTGAGGAATATTTGTCAGTAGGCATGAAAGGGCTACCAGGAAGAAAAGGTTTGACAACCCATCATAATGAAAATAATGGCAAATACAAAATGGATCCTGATTATAAATTATTGAAATCCATAATAAAAGATGATTTGCAATTTTATTTGAAAATAATAGTTTGACATGTTGGGCTTTTTCTGTTATTTGACCAAGTAATGAGGAACAATAAGTTTTCGGAGGAATACTTATGACAAAAGAATCTTTGAAGTTGAATAAGTCGGCGTTGTGTTTTACGGATGTAAATACATTCGCTAAGTCTGAACCTTCTGAAGAAGGAAAACCCCGAAATCTTAAAATGACTGCTTACTCAGGAAAGATCATAAAAGGTCATTGGTATTGGGGAGATTTAGCAATAGACACAGCGGGAATGAAGTTTGCCAAGAAAGACACACCAATTCTACAAGATCACTCTACAGATAAGAAAATTGGGTTTGGATCATTCATTGTCAATGACAAGCATGAGGTAGTAGCAGAAGACACCACGTATGTAGACACACCGTTTGCCGCAGAGTTCATCAAATTATCAGATCAAGGTTTTCCATTTGAAGCTTCCGTGTATGCTCGTCCGAGCAAAGTTCAGCGATTAATGGAAGATGAAATAGCAGAAGTGAATGGCTTTACTATGAAAGGTCCGGGTACAGTCTGGCGTGAGTCAGTTTTAAAAGAGTGTTCGATTGTGACCTTCGGGGCAGATTCAAACACGAAATCGGCAGCCATGTCCGAAGACGAAGAAGTGGTGATGGAAGTTGAACAAAAAACGACAATAAATAAGGAGGTTAACATGGATCTGGCAAAGTTGAAGGCCGAGCATCCGGATGTGTACGCTGAAGCCGTTGCTATTGGCAAAACAGAAGCTAATGAGGCTTTTGTTCCCATTAAAGCAGCTCTTGACGCACAGATCGTGGGATTGACGGCTGACAAAGAGAAGTTGACTGCTGATAACAAAGATGTCAGTACCAGGGTTCTTAGTCTTGAGAAAGCTGCAATTCTCACTAAGGAAATTGGTATCAAAGCGTCTGCGGATGCGGTGGTTGCAGAAAAAGTCAAAACGGCAAATATTCCCGAAAGACTTCTCCCCAAAATCAGAAAGCAGCTTAATCATGAAATGTTCATTAAAGATGATCAGTTGGATGTGACTGCATTCTCTGCGGCTGTTGATGCTGAATTGAAGGATTGGTCTCCTGCAGAAGGGGAAGAAAGCTCAATTCTCGGCATGAGTTTCGGCAAGTCTGACACAAACACTCTCGGTAACGAGGATGCTATGGTTGACCGCATGCTTGGGCATGTTGGACAGACAAAGAAAGCATAACAAATACAAGGTTAAGGAGGAATAAACATGCTTAATGCGATTAGAAGTAGCGTTCCTCAGATGACCCGTTACCCTGAAGGCAAAGGAATCAAACCTTTGTTTCACTCTGTTCGGGATATTGCTTTAATTCTCGACAAGACTATTCAGGCTGGTTACGGTTATCTTGAAGCAGGAACAGTCATGGCCATCAATCTTTCTACCGGTGGTGGTGGGGGGTATGGCCAGCTCATTCCCTATGTCCCTCTTTCTGGAGATGTAGTTCTTGGTGCTGATTCAGCAATTGGAGTTGCTCCGGTTGTTATGGACAGCATTACTAACCACGTGTATGTGTCTTTGCAAGATGCTTACAAGTTCAAAGTTGGTGATTTTCTGTATGCTGATAATGACAGTGATGATGGTCCCATTTCTGGTGGTGTCATTTCAGCTATTGATGTGACTACATCCACTTTGATGGCTGACATCACGGTTGCTTCTCTCACAGCTACCAATGTCACGGTAGTCAAAAAATCATACGTTTATGTCATGGGTGGGGCTGGTGGAAACAATGTCGCTGCCTACATTCTTGATAAGGACGTAGACACTGGTTATGGTTCGGAAGCTCTTGGTGCCCTTTCTTCATTAGTGGTATCAAATGCTATCCTTTACAAGAATAGTCTCATTAATATGACCGCAGCCGCTATTACGGCTCTGGGTATTGTTGATGGACGATTCTTCATCTTGAAATAAGGGGGTGGACTGATGAAAGGTTCTACTGGAA
>Ga0247841_10001770_pt1 | contig 45967 bp, 38 predicted proteins | sample LaCruzMarch2015__2_FD_192410 | JGI IMG/M metagenome (GOLD analysis project Ga0247841, IMG submission 192410) | Freshwater microbial communities from meromictic Lake La Cruz, Castile-La Mancha, Spain - LaCruzMarch2015_18m | ecosystem: Environmental > Aquatic > Freshwater > Lake | place: Spain... | reverse complement strand
AATCGGCATTGGGATAGTAGGTCGAGCCACCGGAAGAGAATCCGGCCAGGATAATCAGGTCGAAGGCAGTTCCGGCTCCGGTTCCGGAATTCGCTATAGTAAATTCAACCCATCCAGAATTATCAATGAATCCCCATCCTCTTTTATTTCCGGTGAGGGTAAGGTTGATCAAAGGGCTTCCGGAAGCCGGCGAAACCGAAGGGAAGGCTGCATAGAAGTTACAGAGCTGATGAAAACACCCCCAGGCAGCTTTGATGGTGGATTGTCCATTGGTACAGCCTGCCAGCTTAACGGTTTCCGAAATTACAATTGATTCACCGGGATCAAACAATCCATTCCCTCCCGGAAAATCGGAACCGGTGATGATGATGGTATCGACAATGAGAGGCCCCGGACCGACATAAGGATGCAGGGTCCCGTTACTGACTGAAATCACCTGAATGTCGGCAGTATGTTCATCGAGAAGATAAAGGGTATCCAGCGTTGCGTTAAGTCCTTGTTGTTCAACTGTAATATCACGGGTTACCGTTTGATTGACCGGGATGGAAACAGAAGCATTGGTTATGCCGGTAATTACAGGCTCAGGAAAATAATAATTCAGTAAAGGAGTATCTGTTCCGGTATAATTGGAGCTATTATAAGTAACGATATAGACAAAGTTATCGGCATTGATATATCCGCAAATTAACCCGGCATTGTAACTGACGGCATGTGCCGTATTGTTTTGAATGTCGGGAAGGGCAAATACGGGCTGGTTAAGATTCAAAATATTGCTTTCTGTAGCTCCGGTTATTGAACCCGGTGAATAACGGACCCCTGCCGGCAAATCGATGGTCAGAATAGCACCGCTCATGATCCCGCCGGTTGTGTTGGCAATCAGGAACGAGAAGGTGCCGTCAGTACCACAAATAACCAGGGAGGATGGTTGGGCCGTAGGGGAGACCATTACCTGTCCCGTCGTTTTTTGCGACCCTAATCCTACCCAGGTTATAGCGATACAAATACCTGTGAATAAGCGCAAAAATTGCATATTCGAAATTACGACTATTTTTGGTTGTTAGGGTATGCCTGATAATATTTTCAAGTTTTAATTGCTTTACGCTCAGTTTCAACAAATCCAACGGCCAATAAATCCAGCCTCAGCCCCTCCCCAGCCCCTCCTCAATCGGGGAGGGGCTTATCCTGTATTTAGCCTCCATATTTTTTTTATCTTTGTAAAGTATAAAACCTTTAATTAGATGAATGAAAACATTGAGCAGGTGCGCTGTCTGATCATAGGATCGGGTCCCGCTGGATATACTGCTGCCATTTATGCTGCACGTGCCGATTTGCACCCTGTGATGTACCAGGGCATGCAACCCGGCGGTCAGCTTACGATAACCACCGAGGTTGAAAATTTCCCGGGCTATCCGAAAGGAATTACGGGGCCGGAGATGATGGAGGAATTTAAACAGCAGGCCGAACGGTTTGGCACACAAGTGCGTTTTGGTGTTGTAACAAAGGTTGATTTTTCGCAACGGCCATTCACGGTTGTGGCGGATGATGGAAAAACCATTCTTGCCGAAACCGTGATTATTGCCACCGGAGCTTCAGCCAGGTGGATGGGGCTGGAGTCGGAAAAGAAATTCATGGGATCAGGGGTTTCCGGTTGCGCGACATGCGATGGATTTTTTTATCGTGGTCAGGAAGTTGCCATTGTCGGGGGAGGGGATACCGCCGCCGAAGAGGCCACCTACCTTGCCAAATTGTGTAAAAAGGTATTCATGATCCATCGCCGCGACCAGCTTAGAGCATCCAAAGCCATGCAGCATAAGGTGTTGAATACTCCGAATATTGAAATGGTGTGGGATAGTGTGCCCGAAGAGGTACTTGGCGACGACAGCGGCGTTACCGGCGTAAGGGTTCGGAATCTGAAAACCGGCGATGCCCGGGATATTCCGGTCATGGGTTTTTTTGTGGCCATCGGTCATAAACCCAACACCGAGATTTTTCTGGGACAACTTGAACTGGATGAGTCGTACTACGTGAAGACCAAGCCCGGTACCACCCAAACCAGTGTTGCAGGGATTTTTGCCGCCGGCGATGTTCAGGACCATCATTACAGGCAAGCTGTAACCGCTGCGGGAACTGGTTGCATGGCGGCCATCGAGGCAGAACGGTTTTTGACCTCATAAAAAAGGAATTGGTGAAAATCATCGCACTTTTCCAGGTCGCGACCAATGGTATCAGGTATGAATCGGGTGTTTGGCAGTTGCCATTTGACTTTTAATTTCTGACTTCTGACTTTGTTACAATGATAACATTTTTTAAAAACCCTGAGCATTATTATGCTGTTGAAAGCCGGGAGAGGCTGAACGGGATAGATGCAGATAAACTAACCTGGTTGTTCGGCGATGCGGAGTGTGTCGCCGAAACTGTTTTACCCGGTACATTTCTTGGCCCCAGGCCTGAAATGATCACCCCCTGGAGTACCAATGCCGTGGAGATCACCCAGAACATGGGGATCAAAGGCATCCGGAGAATTGAGGAATTTACGATTTACCTGCCTGCCGGCCAGGCAGGCGATTCAGGATTTACGGTTGTTGATCCCATGCTGCAGCATGTTTACCAGGGTTTGGATCAAACGATCTTTCATGTGCTGAAGGATCCCGAGCCGATGCGGTTCATCGAAGATATTGCCGCGTATAACAGGCAGGAGGGGTTGGCGCTGAGTGATGAAGAGATCATCTACCTTGAGACCCTCTGCCGGAAGATTGGACGTAAACTGACCGATAGCGAGGTTTTTGGATTCTCACAGGTTAATTCTGAACATTGCCGGCATAAAATATTTAATGGAACATTTATTATTGATGGACGGGAAATGACCGATTCGCTGTTCTCCCTGATCCGGAAAACCTCAAAGGAAAACCCCAATTTTCTGGTTTCTGCCTATAAAGACAATGTGGCTTTCATTGCCGGTCCGGGGATTGAGCAGTTTGCTCCTGTCCGTCAGAACGTGGCTGATTATTTTATTGTAAAGGATATTCAATCGGTCATCTCCCTTAAGGCCGAGACCCATAATTTTCCCACCACGGTTGAACCCTTCAATGGCGCTGCCACGGGGTCGGGAGGCGAAATCCGTGATCGTATGGCGGGGGGAAAGGGAAGTATCCCGCTGGCGGGAACAGCCGTTTACATGACCTCATACCCGCGCATTGACCGTGGAAGGAGTTGGGAAAACGCCATTGAGGCCAGACCGTGGCTATACAAAACGCCGGAAGAGATCCTGATCAAGGCCTCCAACGGGGCCAGCGATTTCGGCAATAAATTCGGACAACCGCTGATATGCGGGTCTGTACTTACTTTCGAGCATGCTGAAAACGATAAGGTATTTGGCTTTGATAAGGTGATCATGCTGGCCGGGGGCATTGGTTTTGCCAGGAAAGAGGACAGCCTGAAGGAGGAGCCCGCAGGCGGAGAAAACATCGTGGTCCTCGGGGGCGATAATTACCGCATTGGAATGGGCGGAGGGGCAGTATCTTCCGTGGCCACCGGCGAATATGGCAATGCCATTGAACTCAATGCCGTTCAGCGATCCAACCCTGAAATGCAGAAAAGGGTCTTCAATGCCATCCGCGCGATGACCGAGATGGATGTCAATCCCATCGTTTCGATTCATGACCACGGCGCGGGAGGCCACCTGAACAGCCTGTCGGAGCTGGTGGAGGCCACCGGGGGAAAAATTCAGATTGATGCCCTTCCGGTCGGAGATCCCACCCTGTCGGATAAAGAGATCATCAGCAATGAATCGCAGGAAAGAATGGGGCTTCTTATTCGTGAAAAAGAATTCGGATTGCTGAATGAAATAGCCGAACGCGAACGTGCGCCGATCTACCTGGTTGGCCAGACTGCCGGCGATCACCAGTTGGTATTTGAGGACCGGCGCGATGGTACCAAACCCATCGACCTGAACATGGAGGATTTTTTCGGGAAACCGCCGAAAACTGTCATGACCGATGCATCACGCGTCACGCGTCATGCGCCGCTGGTCTATGATCAGTCACAACTGCAGAATTATCTGAACGAGGTTTTGCAGCTTGAATCGGTGGCATGCAAAGACTGGCTGACCAATAAGGTTGACCGTGCATTGAGCGGGAAAATCGCCAAACAGCAAACCTGCGGGGCCATCCAGTTGCCGCTGAACAACCTGGGAGTCGCTGCCCTGGACTACCAGGGTAAAAAAGGTATCGCGACCTCCCTCGGGCATGCTCCCATGGCGGCATTGATCGATCCCGGAGCAGGTTCCAGACTTGCCATAGCCGAAGCGCTTACCAACTTGGTTTGGGCACCCCTCTCGCACGGTTTACCCGGAGTTTCACTGAGCGCGAACTGGATGTGGCCGTGTAAAAATGAAGGGGAGGATGCCCGTCTTTATGAAGCTGTAAAATCCGTCAGTGATTTTGCCATCGCGCTCGGGATCAATATTCCCACCGGAAAAGATTCCCTGTCGATGACCCAGAAATATCCTGACGGGAAGGTGGTATATTCTCCGGGAACAGTGATCATCACTGCAGTTGCCGAGGTTTCGGAGGTGAAAAAGACAATCGGCCCTGTACTGGTAAATGAGACGAATTCGGTTTTGATATGGATTGATTTTTCAGCCGATGAATTCAAGCCTGGCGGAAGCAGTTTTGCACAAGTGACCAACCAGTTGGGCGATACCGTACCGGTGGTGAAGGATGCAAACCACTTCAAAAAAGCTTTTGCGCTGCTGCAGCAACTGATCCATGAGGGGGAAGTACTGGCCGGTCATGATATTTCTGCCGGAGGCTTGATTACCACGCTCCTCGAGATGACCTTTGCAAATCCTGGGGGCGGGATTGATGTCGATCTTACGGCGCTGAACGAACCTGACATCATCAAAATACTGTTCAGCGAAAACCCTGGAGTGGTGATCCAGATGCCCGGTGAAGGAAGCAGGTTATCCGGTGCCGGATTGAAATACCACGTTATCGGGAGGGTCACTGAAAAACGTCGGTTAACAATCAAACACGGCGCCCATAATTATTCTTTCGACATTGATCAGTTGCGCGACACCTGGTTCAGGACCTCCTATCTGCTCGACCGGAAACAATGCGGCGAGGAGCTGGCGCTGCAACGCTATACCAACTATAAAAACCAGCCACTTCAATTCCGGTTCAATGACTCTTTTACCGGCCGGCCGGTTCAATACGGGATAGATATGAAACGCCGCGAAACAACGGGCGTTAAAGCGGCCATTATCCGTGAAAAAGGGGTGAACCGCGACAGGGATATGGCCTGGGCGCTTTACCTGGCCGGTTTTGATGTGAAAGATATCCACATGACCGACCTGATCAGCGGACGGGAGAACCTGGAAGATGTCAATTTCATTGCCTTTGTCGGGGGGTTCTCGAATTCTGATGTTCTGGGATCCGCAAAGGGATGGGCTGGTGCGTTTCTTTACAATGAAAAAGCAAAGCGGTCACTCGACAATTTCTTCAGTCGCCCCGATACCCTAAGCCTGGGTGTTTGCAACGGATGTCAGCTTCTGGTTGAACTTGATTTAATCTTCCCGGGTTTGAAAAAGAACCCGCGGATGTCGTGGAATGACTCTCATAAGTACGAATGTACATTCGTGGGGGTGGACATTCTGGAGAATAATTCAGTTATGCTGGGCTCCCTGGCCGGTTCGAAACTTGGGATTTGGGTGGCCCATGGAGAGGGGAAATTTAATTTCCCGGAGGGGGAAGACCAGTATCATATCACCGCCAAATTCAGTTATCACGGTTACCCGGGCAATCCCAACGGATCGCAATATGACGCGGCGTGCATCGCGTCCGTCGATGGCCGCCACCTGGCCATCATGCCACACCTGGAAGATTCGGTGTTGCCGTGGCAGTGGGCTCATTATCCCATTGACCGGAGCGGGGATGAGGTTACTCCATGGATCGAAGCATTCGTGAACGCGAGACAGTGGGTGGAAAACAATAAATCCGGTCTTAATGAGAATCGAAAATGAAAGATTGTAACGCGTTATTGAAAAAAATCAATGCCGTTCTCACCGACGACAGGTTTATTGACGCCAAAGATCAGAAAGTATCTTATGCAGAATATTGCAGACTGAGAGACTTCGAGCGAAAGCATAAAGGGGATGAAGACATTGTAGTTACGCCGATTCTTCTCGAGTTGTTAGGCATTTTTGATTTTCGGTCGGGTATTAATATCCTTCAACAGGTAAGCAAAGACGGGGATAAACCCGATTTCAGGACCATTGAAACCAACAAATTTATTCTCGATGCCAAGTCGACCGGGACAGATATCATTGCTGATCGCGATTCAAAATCACCGGTGAATCAGATTAAGCGATATTTAGAATCTTTTAAAGGATACCAATATGGCATCTTGTTCAACCTTCAGCGATTTGAATTTTTTGAAAGAAGAATCGAAAATGACATCATTCGTGTCCGGCATGTGAAAAATCGGACGATTGACCTGGTCCGGTTACTTAACGATTTTGATGGAAATATTCATGAAGGAACAAGGGATTATGAAAACTTTATCTGGTTTTATGATAATTTCAAATATGAAAAAATAAAACCGGAAGAGTACATTGAGTTGATAAAAAACAGGCAAAAAGATGACCTTATTGCACCGGATAAAATTTTTTTAAAAGCGCTGGTTTATGGATTGGTTAAAAAGATTCAAGAAAATATCCGGAGACAGGTTTTGCCGATGTCCAAAGATTTATCGCACCATATCCAGCTTAAATACGAATTGGATAAATTAATTCGTGAAATTAATTTATCCGAAGAGGAAGATAAATATACGATCGCTACCGAAGAATTGATCAAACAAATCAGTTATGTCATTTTATTGAGGTTTATCCTGATCAGGATATTTGAAGATAATGATCTAATTCCGCGGAACTTGTATAATGGAGGTTTTAAAAAGAAACTGGAACCTCCGTTTAGCATGACATTCAAGGATATTTTACTTGATGCACGGGTAAAAGCGGGGGAACTATTCTCTTATTTTGAAGATAAATTTCCTTATAATTTCCAAATCCACAAAGATGATAACCTGCTTATCCTGGTGCTTTTTGAACTTTCAAAGATCAATTTTTCGGAAATCAATTTCGATTTAATAGGTGATCTTTATGAACATTACCTGAATGAGGATGAACGAAAAGAAAAGGGTCAGTACTACACCCCACATTATATCGTGGAATTTATTTTAAACAGGGTTGGGTTTTCGGGGAAAATCAAAGAGAAACCAAATCATAAAACACTGCTCGACCCTGCCTGCGGCTCCGGGAGTTTTTTGGTAGAAGCAGCAATCCGTTTGCGGAATGCAGGAATGAACCGTGAAACAGAAGCCAAGCGTAGCATTGTGGACAACCTTCATGGATCGGAATTAACCGGATTCGCAAGCCGGCTTGCTGAACTCAATTTGATCGTTCAGATATTGTCGCTGATAAAAAGAATTGAGCATGATGAAGAACGGCAAACCCAATCGTTCAGGGTATGCACGACGGATTCATTAATGAAGCTATATAACCATGAAGAATTCGAAGGAACCGATAAGGTAGCATTTGATACTTCTGAGTTCACATCCACCTATAAAGACGTTTTTATCCATCTAATCGCAAGTAAAAACGATTTTGATTTTGTGGTTGGAAATCCACCTTATGTTGGCGAAAAAGGGCACAAAGAGTTGTTTCGCCCATTGCAGTCCCATCCGTATTGGAAACACTTTTATCAGGGGAAAAGCGATTATCTGTACTATTTTATCATACTTGGTTTAAGTAAACTGGCCGAAGGCGGGAAATTGGGATTTATAACCACTCAATACTGGCTTACTGCTGATGGGGCCGGGAACCTCAGGAACTATATCCTCCAGAATGCAAAAATAATTGAAATCGTTGATTTTAAAGGGATCAAGCTTTTTCCTGAAGCTCAGGGCCAGGAAAATATAATTTTCGTCCTGGAAAAATGCAGCAATGAAACTGAACGGGCAAGCAACAGAATAAAAATCATACAATTTTTCAAGGAATGGACAAATTCGGATCAAAAATATATTGATGCCCACAATCAAGTTGTCACAAATTACGACCGATTTATCGAACTTCTTATCAATTCCAAACAATTTGAATTATTTGCCGATCCGGATAGACTTAATTTCGAATTGGGTAAAGATAAACGCTGCGAAATCGCTGATGTATATTACAGTGGGACCAGCCAGGGCGAACTCGATGAAAATGCATGGTATCTCTATTCCCGGGAAAAACCGGTGACACTTAATGATAATTTTATTTTCCTGACCGACCTGTTCAATGTAAATCAGGGTATTGTTTCCGGGGCCGACAAGGTCACCATCGAAAATATGAAAAAGATTCCGCGGTCAGACCAGGATTTATACGGCATCAAACCCGGTGATCCTATTTTTATCTTTGACAAGGATCAATTGGATGAAATGCATCTTGACGATGATGAAAGGAAATTATTAAAACCGTTTTATAAAAATTCCGATATCCATCGTGGGGTAATTGATATTCATGAATTGAAATTTGTTCTTTATATTAATGACTGCCAGGCTGAAAATGAAATAATCAATATAATAGACTACCTCCATAGATTTAAAGGAATTTTAGATCCGCGCCGTGAAGTTGAAAGTGGAAGCATTCGATGGTTTGATCTTTGGTGGCCACGTGACCGGAATATATTTGAAAGTGAAAAATTGGTTACTTCAAGAAGGGCTAAAGAAAATACCTTCGCGTATGAAAATGTAAAAACTTATCCGCAGTCTGATATCACTTTAATAACCTCGAAACCAGGGACGAAAGAAAATCTTAAATATCTTTTAGCTCTGTTAAATTCCGACTTCCTTAACGCGTGGTACGGAAAAAATACCAAAATGAAGGGGAACATGCGGGAATATTATTTTACGCCATTATCAAATATTCCAATCCGGAAAATTGATTTCAACAATGTTGACGAAGTATTCATTCATGACCTTCTTGGAGGTAGTTATTCAAGTATAAAGACGGATAATCCTGCCTATCATTTCGATGAAAATACCCAAACGTATATCCGTCAAAAAGGATTGACCGATTGCTATATTTCGTTGAAAACAGAACTCTATCATTTAAAAAAAATCGGATTTGATTTTGATCCTGAAAAGGAAGTAACCAATCCTGAATTAATCAGGGTTGACCTGTTTACATTGGCGGATTTTCTTTCAGGTAATCATATAGTTCAAATACAATTTATTCGCGACGCAATGTTGTTTTATCCCTCTTTAATCAAAGATCCTACTCTATATAGTTTAAACTCTACTGAGAAAACCGAAGTCAAAGTTTTATTGTCAAATTGCACTTATTTTATTAAAACACCCACAAAAGATGTGCATATCAGGAGTGTAAAGGCTGACCGGCTGGAGTCTTTATTCAATGATTCAGGTGATTTTGGGAATTATGGCTTTGAATGTTCCATCGATTTTATTACAAATGATAACAATATCATAGAAGTTGATTGTAAAACACAGGCAGATGCCGGGTATTTGGTTGGTTTAGTTCAATCCTATTTAAAAAAATCAAAACTCCTGTCATGGGATACCCTAATGGCATTCCCCGTTAAAAGTGAAGAAATGGAGAATTTTATCCTGGAGAAAAAATCACTTATATTCAATTCACTTTCTCCCTTGAGTGAGAAGATGATGAACAGGTTAGATCAGATTTTTCAAAACAGGGAAATTGATCCCATCATGAAAATTAATAACCTTAACGGTATTCAATATCTTATCGACCGATATGTCGATTATCTTTACAAAGGTGTTTGACCCTTCAATTCAATAATCAGTAGCACGATATATGAAAAAAATCATTCTGGTCACTGGAACGACCAGCGGAATAGGAAAATCCATTGCCATCAGATTTGCGATGAACGGAAATGATCTGATCCTCACCGGAAGAAGAAAAGAGAGGTTGGATGAGCTTTCCCATGAACTGGTTTCGAATTATGCTGTAGGGGTGATGCCGCTTTGTTTCGATGTCAGGAAACTCAGGGAGGTTGAACAGGCCGTGCATTCCCTGCCCGAACGGTGGAAAGCCATCGATGTGCTGGTGAATAATGCCGGGTTGGCTGTCGGGCTGAACCCGGTTCATGAAGGGGTAATCGACGACTGGGAACGAATGATTGATACCAATGTCAAGGGATTGATGTACATGACCCGGCTGGTAGCTCCCCTGATGGTTGCCCGCCAGCAGGGACACATCATCAACATTGGCTCCATTGCAGGGAAAGAGGTTTATCCGATGGGCAACATCTATTGCGGTTCAAAGTTCGCTGTTGATGCCATTACCAAAGGAACGCGCATCGACCTGGTAAGCCACAATATTAAAGTGACACAGGTTTCTCCCGGAGCAGCCGACACCGAATTTTCTCTCGTTCGCTTCAAAGGCGATAAAACGCGTGCCGACAATGTTTATAAAGGATTTACTCCGCTTGGCGGGGAAGATATCGCGGAGGTCGTATACTATGTTACCACGCTTCCTGCCCATGTGAATATCAACGACCTCGTAATCATGCCCACGGCACAGGCATCTTCGATGATTATCCATAAGGAGGTTGTGAAATAGCCATATTTTTTTCTTATCATTGCACTTGATTTCAGTCAAATATAATTTTCACGAAACATAACATGTGATGGAAGTAACCCGTATTTTCGATTTATTGCCAGCCTACGAGTTGAAATTCAAACCCAAGGAGGATGTCATCGCCTCGAAAGAGAATGGCGGATGGATCAAATACAGCATAAAGCAATACCGGGAGATTGTCGACAACATCAGTTATGGTTTTTTAGCCCTCGGGGTCAAGCCGGGTGAAAAAATTGCGCAAATCAGCACCAACCGTTGTGAGTGGAACTTTGTAGACCAGGCCATCCTTCAGGTAGGCGCCATTCATGTGCCCATTTACCCGACCATCAGCGAGTCCGACTACAAATATATTCTGGATCATGCTGAGGTTACCTATGTTTTCGTTTCCGGTATGGAGCTTTTCCGGAAAATTCAGCACATCCTTCCGGAGATACCCCACCTAAGGGGGGTATATACATACAAGGATCACAATGAACTCAGGCACCTGAATGAACTTGTTGAACTTGGAAAACAAAATCAAAACACAATACTGCTCGATCAGCGGAAAGCTTCAGTCAGACCTGAAGATGTTGCAACCATAATTTACACTTCAGGTACCACTGGAAATCCAAAAGGGGTCATGTTGTCACATGCCAATATCGTCTCCAATTTCAAGGCAGTTTCCTATATCCCGCCCCATGGAGAGGAGGCCAAGGCCATCAGTTATCTGCCGCTCTGCCATGTTTATGAACGGATGATGAACTACATGTACCAGTACCTTGGCATTTCTGTCTATTATGCTGAAAATATCGGAACCATCACCGACAACATGAAGGATATCAAGCCGGAGATACTTACCACGGTACCCCGGTTGCTGGAAAAGATATATGACAAACTTTCTTCCACCGGTCATAAGTTAACCGGGATCAGGCGTTGGATTTTTTTCTGGGCACTGCACCTGTCATTGCGGTATGAATTACATGGAGCCAATGGCTGGTTTTATGAAGTCAAACGGAAATTGTACGACAGGTTGGTATATACAAAATGGCGTGCTGCACTGGGGGGAAAGAATGTACTGGTGGTTTCGGGCGGAGCCGCCCTGCAACCCCGTCTCGCCCGCATGTTTACCTGTGCCGGGATTGATGTCATTGAAGGGTATGGGCTAACGGAAACCTCTCCTGTGATTGCCGTGAGTGATTTTTCGGAGCAGGGTATAAAATTCGGGACCGTTGGACCGGTGCTCAGGGGTGTGCAGGTGAAGATTGGTGAAGATGGGGAAATCCTCTGCAAAGGACCGAATGTCATGACCGGATATTATAAAGAGCCGGAAATGACGCGTGAAGCCATTGATGATGAGGGATGGTTCCATACCGGTGACCTCGGCCGGATTGAACCGGAAGGACAACTGAAAATTACCGGAAGGAAGAAAGAGCTGTTTAAAACCTCTTTCGGTAAATATGTCAGCCCACAACCCATTGAAGAGACATTCAAAGAGTCGTTGTTTATCGACCAGATCATTGTAGTGGGAGAGAACCAGAAATTTGCCGGGGCACTAATCGTACCCGATTTCACGTTCCTTAAATCATGGTGTGCTGTCAAGGAGGTTCCTTACACGACCAATGCAGATATGATCAATCTTCCGCGGATAAGGAAACGTTACCAGACAGAAATCAGCAGGTACAATAAATTTTTCGGAGACACGGAAAAAATAAAATCCTGGGATCTGATGGACAGTGAGTGGACTTTTGAGACCGGTGAAATCACACCCACCCTGAAGATCAAGCGTAATTTTATCTGTAAAAAATATGCCGGTCAGATCAATAAATTGTTTGCCTAAGAGATTGCGTCAATGACTTCCATTACCCGGCTTTTCGACCTCCTGGAATTGTACAAATACGAGTACGCTTCCATTGCCGATGTTTTTAATACCAAACACAACGGCCAATGGATCCATTATTCAGCGCAGGATTACATAGATTATAGCCGGAACATCAGCCTGGGTTTATTGGCCATGGGGGTTAAAAAGGGCACGAAGATTGCCACCGTAATGGTTAACAGTCCTGAATGGAATTTTTTCGACATGGGCATCATGCAGGCAGGCGCCGTTGCTGTACCGGTCTACCCGACCATCAGTGGAGATAATTACCGGTATATCCTGAACGATGTGCAGGCTGAATACCTGATCATTTCGAACACGGATATTTACCACCGGATCAGGGGGGTTATACAGGATGTTCCTTCATTGAAAGCTGTATTTTCGATTGATCGTGTTCGTGGGGTAAGGAACTGGACGGAGATCTTGGAACAAGGCACATTGTATGAGCACCCGGAGGAGTTGGAATCCATCAAACGGACCATTCAGCCTCAGGATCTCGTTTCCATTATATATACATCCGGAACAACCGGTCGTCCGAAAGGGGTGATGTCGTCGCACGAAAATTTTGTCTCCAATTACCAGGCATTGGCTGAGATTCCTCCCCTTGAAATAGGGGACAGGGTGGTCAGTTTCCTGCCCCTGTGCCATGTTTATGAACGTGCGGCAGGGTATGTGTTCCAATCGATGGGAGTGTCCATTTATTACATTCAGAACCTGGAAGAGCTGGGAGACTGTATCCGTGAGGTTCAGCCCCATGGTTTTGCAGCGGTTCCGCGGGTTCTGGAAAAGATATACAACCAGATCGTGATCCGTGGACGTGGTCTGCCTCCTCCCGTCAAAGGAGTATTTTTCTGGGCTTTGCGACAGGGTCATAAATTTGAATTGGATAATTCCCGCGGATGGCTTTATGGCATCAAATTGCTGATCGCCAACCTGGTTGTATTTCGCAAATGGAGGCAAGCCCTTGGGGGAAATGTTAAATTCATTGTGTCGGGAAGCGCTACCCTTCATCCACGTTTGACCCGTATTTTCTGGGCTGCCCGAATTCCCATCATTGAAGCTTATGGATTAACGGAAACTTCGCCCGGTATCTCATGTTACAGGTTAACTCCCGGCGGGATAAAATTTGGCACTGTCGGCCCCTTGTTAACCGGCGTGCAGGTAAAGATTGCAGGGGATGGTGAAATCCTGGTCAAAAGCCCTGGAGTGATGCTGGGTTATTATAACCGGCCGGAACGCACCGCTGAGGTGATGGATGATGAGGGGTGGTTCCACACCGGTGATATCGGACTGCTGGAAGAGGGGAAATACATCCGGATTACCGACCGGAAGAAGGAATTTTTTAAAACCTCGGGCGGGAAAATGATCGCTCCACAGGTGATCGAACAGCGGCTTAAAGAATCTCCTTTTATCGAACACATCATGGTTATCGGCGAAAACAGGCCCTACACCGCTGCTTTGATCATCCCCAATTTTGAACATCTTAAAAACTGGTGTGCCGTGAAGCATGTATCGTTTGTGACCCGTGAAAAGGCGATACAGAATCCACGGATCATACGCAGGTTCAGACGGGAGGTGGAATTGTTTAACCGGGATCTCGACCAATCTGAAAAAGTCAAGAATTTCCGGCTGATGGCATCCGAATGGACCATGGATACAGGCGAATTGTCGCCAACCTTAAAACTACGCCGGAAGTTTATCCTTGAAAAATATTCTCAGATCATCGAGGAAACCTACCGTTCATCGGAGTATGATTACCGGGTGGAAGATTAATGGAGTATCCGGAATACCAGTTCCTTCATGAGATCTCCATCGGAAGCAGAACTATTTTCAACTCCCTTTGCCTTCAGATCATATTCCCGCAATAACGAAATAATCTGACACAGTTTCCCGGGAGGAAAGGTCTTTGCCGCCTGCTGGTAGTCGGCCACGAAAAAAGGGTTGATGGATAGCGCGGAGGCTACGTTGTTCCGTGTTTTATCGGGAAGGTAATGATAGGTGAGCACCTTGGAGAAATAGGAATAGAGAATGGGAATCACCTTGACCAACGGGTTTTCACGGGGATTGGAAGCGAAATAAAGGATGATCTGGTTGGCCTTAACAACCTCTTTTTTGGCCAGGGCCTTCTGAAGTTCAAAAACATTATAATCTTTGCTGATCCCGATATTCTTCTCAACAAAGTCATCCGTGATTTCCGTTCCGGAAGGGATATTGATGAAGAGTTTTTGAAGTTCATTCACAATTTTCGAAAGGTCAGTCCCTAAAAATTCTGTGAGCAGCACTGCGGCCTTCGGTGTTATGGAATAGTTGCTTGCGCGGACATAATTATGGATCCAATCGGGAATCTTATTGTCATAAAGGCGGGGTGATTCAAAGGCAATTCCGTTCTTTTCAATGGCTTTGTATAACGCCTTTCGTTTATCCAGTTTCCCGTATTTGTAACACAATACCAGGAGGGTGGAATTTAACGGATTTTCAGCGTAAGACAGAAATTCTTCAATTTTATCGAGGTCTTGCGCCTCCTTCACAATGAGAACCTGATAATTGGCCATCATGGGAAATCGTTTGGCATAGCTGATCAGGGTTGGCACATTGCTGTCTTTCCCGTAAACGATGGTCTGGTTGAATTCCTTTTCCAGATCACTGAGCACGTTGTGCTCGATGTAGTCGGAGATGGCATCAATAAAATAGGATTCCTCCCCATGCAACAGGTAAAAAGGATAGTAGATCTGATTTTTCAGATCATTGATTATCTGTTCGAAACTATATTCGTTCTTTCCGGCCATCAGTCAAACCGCAAATGTTTAACCATACGTTTTTTATCAATGAGATCCTGAAGGGTTTCCAAACCGATCTTCAGGTGTTCTTCGGCATATTTCTCACTGACTTTGATGTCGCTGGCCTTGGTTTTTATCCCGCTGCCCACCATGGGTTGATCGGAAACGAGAAGAAGCGCCCCGGTTGGGATTTCGTTGGCAAAACCCACAGTAAACAGCGTGGCCGTTTCCATGTCGATGGCCATGGCCCTTGTCAGACGGAGATATTCTTTAAAATCCTCATCGTATTCCCATACCCGGCGGTTGGTGGTGTAAACCGTACCGGTCCAATAGTTTTTACGGTGTCCGAGAATGACGGTTGAAACAACTTTCTGAAGGTTAAAAGCCGGTAAAGCGGGCACCCGCTCCGGGAAATAATCATCAGAAGTTCCCTCTCCGCGGATGGCGGCGATGGGAATAATCATGTCGCCGACTTTGCATTTCTTCTTCAATCCTCCGCATTTGCCTAAGAACAACGCTGCCCTGGGCTGGATTGCCCCAAGAAGATCCATAATGGTAGCGGCATTGGGGCTTCCCATTCCGAAATTGATCAGCGTGATTTTACCTGCAGTAACACTAGGCATCGATTTATCTTTTCCCTTTACTTCAATTCCATGCCACCTGGCAAACAGGTCGAGGTACTGACTGAAGTTGGTGAGCAGGATAAAATCCCCGAACTCTTCAAGCGATGTCCCAGTATATCGGGGCAACCAGTCGTCGACGATCTCTTTTTTTGTCTTCATATCCGCAAAGATAAATGATTTGTAAGATTTGTTGTAAGTTTGTGGGAACAGAATGTTGCAGCAGTTGAATTTACCGGCGTATGAGTCAAGAATCCGTGAGCACCGGCCGGGGAAGCCTGAGATATTTGACCCGATTCGCCGGAAGTTTGTGCGGTTGAGTCCCGAAGAATGGGTACGGCAACATTTTCTGAATTTTCTGGTGAACCATAAAAAATATCCTGCTTCACTGATTGTCGTGGAGGCTTCGCTGGTATATAACCACTTGTCAAAACGGGGGGATATTGTCGTGTACAATAACCTTGGCAAGCCCTGTTTGATGGTGGAATGCAAAGCTCCCGGAGTACAGATCACCCAGGATGTTTTCGACCAGGTAGCCATGTACAACATGTCTCTTTTGGTGGATTACCTGGTGGTGACCAACGGATTGAACCATTATGCCTGCTGCATCGATCATGTCCACCGGAGCTATTCCTTTTTACCGGAAATTCCCTTTTATGATCAAATAACCGGATGACTATTCTCAAATTTCCCGTGTATGGAAATCATCTATAAGATTCCCCCGAATGTGATCAATTTTGCGCTGGTCACGGTATTTTCTTTGCTCATCGGCCTGTCGCAGCGCCGGTTGCATAGCCAGGCCCACGAAAGCGACCGGACTTTCGGTACCGACCGTACTTTTACCTTCATCGGGATATTGGGTTTTATTTTGTTTCTTCTCGATCGGGAGAACTACTGGCTTTTCCTGGGAGGTGGCCTGGTACTGACGGTTTTACTTTCCATCTATTATTTTTACCATATCCGTAATTTCAATGATTTCGGACTGACCACCATTTTCATTGCATTGATAACCTACTGCCTGGGCCCGCTCACTATCACACAGCCCCATTGGATGCTGCTGCTGGTCATTGTGACGGTTCTTATTTTTACAGAGTTAAAGGATTCGTTTATTTCAATTTCGCAGCGTTTCGACCGGTATGAATTCATCACCCTTGCCAAGTTCCTGGTAATTGCAGGTGTTATCCTGCCGATCGTTCCCAACGATCCGATCTTCCGCGACCTCAGCATCACGCCCTACAAAATATGGCTGGCAGTGGTGGTGATCTCCACGATTTCATACATCAGTTACCTGTTAAAGAAATTTGTATTCAGTAATGGCAGTATCGTTATTTCCGGGATATTGGGCGGATTGTATTCGAGCACGGCAACAACCATAATCCTGGCGAAGAAAAGCGCTGCTGAACCCGGGAACCTGAATCAGTACATGGCAGGAATCATTTTTGCCACGGCCATGATGTATCTCCGGATACTGGTGCTGATCCTCATCTTCAGTCCGGTTTTATTTGAGAAGATCTGGCTGTCATTTCTTATTCTTTTCCTGGTTTCCTCGGCTGCCGGCATCTTTTTTCTTTTTTATAAAAACAAGGCGGTCAATACTGCCGATTCGGAGCTGAATCCCGATAAAAACCCGCTGGAGTTCAAAGTCGCCCTGATCTTCACGGTGCTGTATGTCGCCTTCACCTTCATCACCAATTTCGTGGTGACCCATTTTGGGACCATGGGGTTGAATATCCTTTCGCTCATTGTTGGTCTCACCGATATTGATCCATTTCTGATCAACCTGTTTCAGGGGAAATACGGGGTTGGTATGGATGTTATTGCAATGGCATCACTTCAAGCCATTGTCTCCAACAATGTTCTCAAGATGGTTTACGGCTGCTTCTTTGCCGGTAAAGATGCCCGGATTTACCTGATCTCAGGATTTCTTCTTATCATTGCAGTTACGATTCTTTTTATCTTTATCCTGTGAGTGCCCGTATGCCCGATTTTTTTAATGTCATAGTCAACAAAACCGACGACTCGCTCAACCCGCAGGAGACCAGGAATTATGGTCTGTTCATCCAGGTGAATGAGACGAATTTCGCGTTTGCCGTGCTTGACTATAAAAGGAATAAATACATCTCCATTCATCATTTTAAGAAAAATGAGTATTCACACCGGGCAGGTCACACGGGGAAACCATCTTACGATGATTTTCTCAAGGGTATAGTCACGGCAATCCCCTGGCTGAAAAATCCGTTTAAGACCGTTAAAATTGCCTATGAGGGAAAAAAATCCACACTGATCCCTGCTCCGCTGTATGATGCCAATGAACAGATCGAATATCTCCGGTTCAATTTTCCGATGGGATCTGATGAGAAAGCATTTGCTGATCACCTGGTACACCTGGATAATTTTAACGTTTACTCCATCCCGGAAGCCACGCTGAATACCATTCAAAACCATTTTCGCGGAATACATATAATTCATAATACCAGCCTGGTAATCGATAGTATCTGGATGAATTACAAGAACCGGCTCAACGCCAACCGGGCATTTATTCATATCCGGGAGAAGCAGTTTGACCTGATGATCATTGATGGGCGGCAGATGTCCTATTTTAACTCATTTCCTTGGGTAAGTCCCGAAGATGTGGCCTATTATCTTATTTTTGTGCTCGAACAGCTTGGTTATAACCCGGAAAACATCCCTGTTGTTCTTCTTGGGAATGTTGAACGCAGTTCGACCCTTCATGAATTGTTGTTCCGGTATGTTCGTCAGGTGGAATTTGGAAAACGGAACGAAACGTTTAAATTCAGTTACATCTTCAATCAGATTTCATCACAGGCTTTTTATTCACTGCTTAATTTCGCGCAATGCGGATTGTGAGTGGCAAATACCGTGGACGGCGCTTACAGCCTCCGGTCAATCTTCCGGTTCGCCCCACGACCGATTTTGCCAAGGAGGGATTATTCAATGTGCTGAATAACCTGGTTGATTTTTCATCGCTCAACGTTCTTGACCTCTTTACCGGAACAGGCAGTATCGCGTTTGAGTTTGTGTCGCGGGGCGTTGAAAAGGTCATGGCGATCGATGCCAACCACCGCTGCATCGACTTCATAAAAAAGACTGCGGAAACATTCGGCGCCGGCAATCTGAAACCGGTTAAAACCAATGTTTACGTGTTTCTCAGGCACACGACAGGAAAATTCGATCTGATCTTCGCGGATCCTCCTTACGAGATGGAAGGGATTTCTGAATTGCCGGATTTGATCCTCTCATCTGCTTTGCTTTCCAGCGATGGTCTTTTCATCCTGGAACATGCAGCTCACCATAAATTCGAAACCCATCCCTGTTTTGACCAGAGACGGGTTTACGGAAGTGTGAACTTTTCCTTTTTTAAAAATAAAACCTGAAATTTCCGGAAATTTGATTTTCAATTGTCAATTGTACACTGTCAATTGAATTTAGTATTCATCTTCATGGAAGAAGAAGTCGTCTTTTGTAGGATAATCGGGCCAGATATCCTCAATGCGTTCATAGGTTTCGCCTTCATCTTCAATTTCCTTTAAATTCTCAATAACCTCCTGTGGCGCGCCCGATCTGATCGCCCAATCAACCAGCTCGTCCTTGGTGGCAGGCCAGGGAGCATCTTCCAATTTTGAGGCCAATTCGAGTGTCCAGTACATTTAACTAAGGTTTTGAAGTTCCTGCAAAAGTATAAAAAATAAAATCAAAATGTCAAGGGAAAAAAAAGATTACCCCGGGGTAATCCAGGGGGTCTCTTCAGCGTCCAGATCTTTACAAAGTTTGCGAGCCAGAACGAACAGGTAATCCGACAAACGGTTGAGGAAGCGGATTGATATTTCCTCAACCGGGCTGACCCTATTTAACCGGATCAGGGATCGTTCGGCCCGCCGGCAAACGGTACGGGCAATCTGGCAGTAAGAGACAGTGGTATGTCCTCCGGGCAGGATGAAATTATGCAAAGGGGGAAGTTCTTCGTTCATGCTGTCAATTTCTTTTTCCAATCGTACAATTTCATCCTCCTGGAGGAGTGGCAGGTCCCGGGTTTCTTTTTCCGGATCGCGTGCCACGAGCGCCTCAGCAATAAAGATATTTTCCTGTATCCGGATCAGGATCTGACGGTAACGGGGATTGATCTGCTGGTCGCGGATCAGCCCGATAAAGGAATTCAGCTCATCCAGGTTGCCATATGCCTCAACCCGTTCATGGCTTTTGGATACGCGGGTTCCGCCAAGCAGTGAAGTCTCGCCTTTGTCGCCACCCCGGGTGTATATTTTAAAGTTGTCGGACATGTTTGTTCAACCTTACTTTTAAATTCTCAAATTGCTCTTTCATCTCTTTTGGCAACCGGTCACCGAAGATGGCCTGGTGTTGAGCAATCAGTTCACATTCATCGAGCCACTCCTTTGGATCAACCTTAAGGATGTCGTCCATTTTTTGTTCAAGGTTATCCAGCCCGGAGATGTCAATGGCATTTTTTGATGGTATAAAACCGATTGGTGTTTCGACAGCTCCGGCAGTACCTTCAAGGCGTTCGAAGATCCATTTAAGAACCCGGATATTATCGCCGTACCCGGGCCAGAGGAATTTACCATCGGCCCCTTTGCGGAACCAGTTTACGTTAAATATCCCGGGCAGTTTGGAAACGTCGGGCGCTTTCCTGCCCATATTTATCCAATGGCCGAAATAATCGCCCATATGATAACCACAGAAAGGCAGCATGGCAAAGGGATCGCGGCGCACGCCGGCTTTTAATCCGATGGCTGCGGCGGTTACTTCAGAACCCACGATAGATCCCAGGAAGACGCCATGGTTCCAATCGAACGACTGATATACGAGGGGAACTGTTCCCGGGCGACGTCCGCCGAAAAGGAATGCAGAGATGGGAACCCCTTTCGGATTTTCCCAATCCTTGTCGATCGCCGGGCATTGGCGTGCCGGTGCGGTAAACCGTGCATTCGGGTGGGCAGCCGGCTTGCCATTTGCTTTATCATACACCTCATTCGTCCAGGTTAAGGAGCCAGCCGGAATATCTGTTCCGATCCCTTCCCACCAGATATCGCCATCGGGAGTGAGCGCCGTATTGGTAAAAATGGAATCTGCTTTGCAGGATAACATGGCATTTGGGTTGGTTTCCATAGAGGTATAGGGAGCTACACCAAAGAAACCTGCTTCGGGATTGATGGCATATAAACGTCCGTCTTCGCCGAATTTCATCCAGGCGATATCATCACCCACGGTCTCCACTTTCCATCCCGGGATGTTGGGGATCAGCATCGCCAGGTTGGTTTTTCCGCAGGCGCTTGGAAATGCTGCAGCAACGTACCGTTTCACACCCTGTGGGTTGGTAATCCCCATGATCAGCATATGTTCGGCAAGCCAGCCCTGGCGGTGGGCCATTACCGATGCAATGCGGAGAGCAAAACATTTCTTGCCCAGTAAGGCGTTGCCACCATAACCACTCCCGAATGACCAGATTTCATTGGTTTCCGGGAAATGGGAGATATATTTCTTGTCGATAGGGGCGCAGGGCCATTTAACATCCTTCTGACCGGGCTCTAAAGGAGCGCCAACAGAATGGATGCAGGGCACAAATTCACCTTCGCCAAGGAGGTCAAGCACGGCTGAACCCATGCGGGTCATGATGCGCATATTGACCACCACATAGGGGGAATCGGTTATCTGAATGCCAATATGTGCTATTTTTGATCCCAGCGGTCCCATGCTGAAGGGGATGATATACATGGTTCGTCCCTTCATGCAGCCCCGGTACATTTCCGTGAGAATCTTTTTCATTTCTGCGGGATCCATCCAGTTGTTGGTAGGGCCGGCATCTTCTTTTTCCGAAGAACAGATGAAGGTACGGTTTTCAACCCTGGCCACATCGCTCGGGTCACTTTGAAAATAATAACTGTTCGGACGCTTCGCTTCATTCAGTTTCACGGCCATGCCGGTTTTCACTGTCAGGTCAAGGAGATCCTGGTTTCCCTTTTCCGTTCCGTCGCACCAGTGAATGGAATCGGGCTGGCACAAGGCGGCCCATTCGTTCACCCAGTTTTGTAGTTTTTTGTTGATGGTCATATCGTTTAGTTTATCAGAAGTCATCAAGCCACAGAGTCCTGTGGATTTTTTTATTGGTTAAATTTTTCCAGGGCTCCTTTGATCCGGCGAACAGCTTCGGTCAATTTTTCTTTGCTGGTGGCATAAGAAAAACGCAGGCAATTCGGATCGCCAAAAGCATCGCCGGGAACCAGCGCTACAAAGACAGTATTCAGCAGGTACATACACAGGTCATTGCTGTTATGAATGGTAGTATTTCCATCCGATTTGCCAAAGTACCAGGAGATATCAGGGAAGATATAAAAAGCCCCCTCGGGATGATTGAGCTTCATGCCCCGGATATCGGCCAGTAGCTGTAACATCAGGTCACGACGTTCACGGAATGCCTGTTGCATGGTTTTCATGTCCTGAGAGCTGCCGGGTTCGGTGAGCATGGCTTTGAGGGCAGCCCGCTGGGCAATGGATGATGCTCCGGATGTAAACTGACCCTGAAGTTTATCACAGGCTTTTGCAATATCGAGGGGAGCAGCGATAAATCCGATGCGCCATCCGGTCATGGCAAAGCCTTTTGACACGCCATTTACGAGGATCACCCGGTTTTTAATGAAATCAAATTGCGCGATGCTTTCATGCTTGCCCGAAAATATGATGTGTTCGTAAATCTCATCGGCGATGATGTAAATATCAGGATGTTTGGCAATGACTTCTGCTATTCCTTTCAATTCCTCCCTGGTATATACTGAACCGGTTGGGTTGCATGGAGAACTGTATATCAGCAACCGTGTTTTTGGTGTAATTGCTGCCTCAAGCTGCGCGGATGTTACTTTGAAATCATTTTCAATGGCAGCCGGGATAAAAACAGCTTTCCCTTCTGCCACCTTGATAATTTCTTTATAGGAAACCCAGAAAGGAGCAGGGACCAGCACTTCATCTCCGGGGTTTACGAGGCTGAGTACAACATTGGCGATCGATTGCTTGGCCCCGGTGGAAACCACGATCTGATTGCAGTCGTATTCGAGGTGGTTATCGCGCCTGAGTTTGGTACAGATGGCTTTACGCAGGTCTTCATACCCGGAAACGGGCGTATAAAAGGTAAAATTCTTATCAATCGCCTCCTTTGCAGCAGTTTTGATATCGTCGGGGGTGTTGAAGTCGGGTTCCCCAAGACTGAGGTTGATCACATCATGACCTTCGGCTTTCAGTTCGCGGCTTTTCCGCGACATGGCCAGGGTCTCACTTTCGGCCAGGTACTGGATTCGGTTTGCAAGTATTGTCATAATAGCATGAAAATGAAGTTTTTGAAAAAAGAGCAAAATTAGGGAAAATAAGAATCCGGAATCAATTAATTTTGTAAAAAATATCGTTATGGAAGATTTATTCTATTCGGCTCTTTTAATTGGATTGTTAAAGATGCTATTCACGGTTGCTTTGGTTTTCGGAGCAGTCATGATCCTGCTTCGGTATTATTTTTCAAAAATAAAAAAGCCGACCGGGATCCCGGTTTCAGATGATGGTCAGAAGATCATCCTTCCCTTACGGTTGCAAGCCTATGAGAGGATCGTTTTATTTCTGGAACGGATCATGCTCCCCGGATTGGTTATGCGATTAAACAGTCCGGAACTGACATCAGATCAACTTCAATCGATGCTTGTTAAAACCATCAGGGAGGAATTTGAATATAACCTTTCGCAGCAATTGTACATCTCTTCCAAAGCCTGGGAACTGGTAAAGAATGCCAAAGAGCAAACCATACACATGATCAACCTGGCTGCGGGAAAAGTAAGTGAGAACACCTCTTCTGCTGAACTTGTCCGTCAGATCCTCGCGCTGACCGTGAAGGAGGAGAAATCACCGGTGAGCCTGGCTCTGGAAGAGGTCAAGCAGGAAGTCCAGAAATCTTTCAGATAATTTTCGTCCGGTACCAGTACTGGTAGATTTCTTTAAATCCGAGCTTTTCATAGAGCCGGATGGCAGGGATGTTATTGGATAGTACCTGCAGATAAGCCGTTTTTGCTCCATTTTGTTTTCCCCATTGCATCAGGGAGGAAACAATTTTTTTCCCAAGTCCATGGTGACGGAATGCAGGATCAACCACAATGTCAAACAATCCCAGGCAATCTTCTTCAAGAACTCCCAGACCGACTCCGGTTGTTTGACCGGATTCCTTCAGCGATACAAGGCATTTTGGAGTGAATGCGTGGTTCATGATGCTGATGTAGGTAGGTTTTCTCTCCGGTTCAAAACCGTTCATCCTGATAAAATCATCGATCCATTCCTCATTCAGTTCTCCGGCCATGACAATATCATCCGGGGTTGCCTCCTGGTGACTTGTCAGGTCAACGATTTGAAAAGAAATTGTCGAGAGAATGAAATAATCCCTTTTGGCAAGTCTTTCATCGATATCCGATGGATCGGAAATGGCAGTGATTTTAAAAGTTGGCGGGATGTTTCTGGCACGAAACATCCTTTCGGAAAAATCAATTTTCTCTTCGGGATCCAGGGTGGAGGGATAGAGCAGGTTCACGGAATTCGACCGTTTGGTCACCCCGTTGGCGAAACGCAGGAGCCAGCCGTCGTATTGCAAGGATTGCAGCGCCGGCCAGGCATTGTTGGATATCTCTTCAAAACGACGAACCATTATTCAATTCTTCTCCCGTTTAAACCGTTGCTTCCCCTCCGGTGTCATCTTCTCACAGGCATATTGAAAAATGAGCCGGGGGGCAGTATTCTTGTATTTCATCAGGAATGCTTCAGCGGGTTCGGGCTGTTTTTTCCAGGTTTCGCGTAAAAACCAACCCAATCCCTGGTGTACTTCCCGTTCGGGATCGTGCATCATGGGGGCAATAAATGCAAAAAATGGGCTGAAATCGGACGAAAGTTTCATCGGCTTGATCAAGCTGACCACTGCGGCCCTTCTCTGAAATTTATTTGTTGCCGATCGCCAGTTGCCGATCGATTTCATGGTGATGAACCCTTTTTTGAAAAACAGGCTCATGATCTCCCCGCAAATATAATCGGTATGCGCCCAGTTGGTGATGCCGATGGAGAACCAGCGTTCAACGGCGCTGAATGTTTCCCTGGTCCATTGTTTCTGAAGTTTCAGGGTCATCAGGATGGCCATGCTTACCTCCTCATATTTTGACGATGGTATCATGGTCTCCGACAGTGCCAATACCGTTGGCAGGTCCATGCCAGGCAGGGCGAGCAGCTCAGTTACTTTGGCCTCAAACTTCCCGGGGGGCAATCCCCAACCGTGGTATCCCTCTTTAAAGTAGCGTGAATATTTCCGGATGATCGCCGGGTCAGAGTTCTCTTCACAAAACTCACGAAAATCTTGAATAATTTCAGGGATGTTCATAGGCGGAGAAATTGAAAGATGTCTAAAGTATTATAAACTGGTCATCATGACAACGAAAATGCTGAGCAGCGGTTTATCGGGTTGGTGAATTTCACCAACCCGGGTACTCATGAAGCCACAAAATTCCGGGCTTTCTCCAATGCTGCCGGAATCCCCTCTGGATTTTTTCCGCCGGCAGTGGCAATGTGAGGCTGTCCTCCACCCCCCCCCTGGATCTCTTTGGCCAGCTCCCGGATAATGTTCCCGGCATGAAGCTTACGAACCTTGACAAGATTTTCGGAGAGCATTACAGTCAATGTGGCTTTCCCATCAGATTCAGTGGCCAGTACAAGGAACAGATCGGGGATGGCGGAGATCAGCTCATGGGAGAGGTTCTTTGCCGTTTCGGCATCAAGGTCAACTTTGGCAGTCAGGAAATTGACGCCATTGTAATGCTGGACCATCGCCGAATATTCCTCTTTGAGCTGTTGAAGTTTAAGTTTGCCCAGTTCAGCGACCTGTCTTTTCAGTTCAAGATTCTCCTCGAGTAAATTTTTCACTCCCTTTATCAGCTCTTTCGGGTTTTTCAGGAGTTCACTTATTTCATCCATCAGGAGTTCACGGGAATTCCAGTATTCTTCAGCTTTTTCGGCGGTAATGGCTTCAATGCGCCGAATGCCGGCGGCAATGCCACCTTCCGACACGATTTTGAACAACCCGATCTGGCCTGTAGCGGCGACATGGGTTCCTCCGCACAATTCGACAGAGAAAGCAGGGTCAAAGGAGATCACCCGGACAAAATCGCCGTACTTCTCTCCGAAAAGCGCCATGGCTCCCAACTCTCTGGCTTTTTCAATGGGGAGTGCACGTTCTTCATGAAGCAGGATATTCTCCCGTATCCTGGCATTCACGATTTTTTCAACCTCCCGGATCTCATCCGTTGTCAACTTCGCAAAGTGAGTGAAGTCGAAACGCAGTCGTGATTCGTCCACCATCGAACCTTTCTGTTCGACATGGTTTCCCAGAACTTTGCGGAGGGCGGCATGGAGCAGGTGGGTCGCCGAATGATTGTTTGCAGTATTCGTTCGTTTTTGGCTATTCACCTCTGCCATGACAGGTTTTGACGGGTCTTTCACCATGGATTTCGTGAGGTGGATGATCAAATCGTTTTCACGGATCGTGTCGGTTACTTCGAGCTTTTCTTTCCCGACCATGATCCATCCTTTATCCCCGGCCTGGCCACCCGATTCGGCATAGAAAGGGGTCTTTTCCAAAACAATCTGAAAAAGTTCCTGCCCCTTGGCAGTAACCTTGCGGTACCTGGCGACCCTTGTTTTGATGCAAAGTTTGTCATAACCCACAAATTCCGGCATTTCAGCCGTGTCAAACACAACAGTCCAGTCGGAAGTAATTACAACGGCATCCTGACGGGAACGGTTTTTCTGTTCTTCGAGTCCTTTTGTAAAACCATCCATGTCAACGGTCCATCCGATCTCACGGGCCATGAGTTGGGTGAGGTCGATGGGGAATCCAAAGGTGTCGAAGAGTTCAAAAGCGAACGAGCCGTCGATAATGCCCGGTACGGGTTCTTTTTTATCAGGTATCTGTTGTCCGGTTGTCCTGTTGTCCGATTGTTCGATGTATCCGTTAAACCGTTGGATCCCCGTTGCCAGTGTCCGGAGAAAAGCAGCCTCCTCTTCCCTGATGACATTGGCGATCAGTTCTTTCTGGGAAACAAGTTCCGGAAAAACCGTTCCCATTTGCCGGATCAGCACGGGGATCAGTTCATGGATAAATGGTTCTTTCAAGTCGAGGAAAACATATCCATACCGCACAGCCCGGCGGAGGATCCGGCGGATGACATAACCTGCTTTCACATTTGAAGGCAATTGTCCGTCGGCAATGGCGAAAGCAATGGCCCGCAGGTGGTCGGCCACCACGCGCATGGCGATATCCGCTTTCGGATTTGAGCCATAGGCGATTCCGGCATATCTGGAAATTGCCTGAATGATGGGTTGAAAAACGTCGGTATCGTAATTTGATTTTTTACCCTGGAGCACCATGCAGAGACGTTCAAATCCCATCCCGGTATCAACATGTTTTGCCGGCAGGGGAATGAGTTTCCCGTCGGATTGCCGGTTGTACTCGATGAAGACCAGATTCCATATTTCGATCACCAGGGGATTTCCCGTATTTACCAATTCCTTCCCGGGGATTTTTTTGCGGTCGGCATCATCGCGGATATCCACGTGGATCTCAGAGCAGGGGCCGCATGGACCGGTATCGCCCATCTCCCAGAAATTATCCTTTTTCGACCCCATCAGGATCCGCTGTTCCGGAATGATGGCCCTCCAGAAATCAAAGGCTTCGGTATCCTGCTTCAGTCCCTCTTTTGCGTCGCCCTCAAATACCGTAACATAAAGCCGTTCTTTATCTATTTTACAAACCTCTGTAAGCAATTCCCATCCCCATCCGATGGCCTCCTTTTTAAAATAATCGCCGAACGACCAGTTGCCTAACATCTCGAACATGGTATGATGATAGGTGTCATGACCAACCTCTTCAAGGTCGTTGTGCTTTCCGGAAACCCGCAGGCACTTCTGGGTATCGGCTATCCGGTTAAATCTTGCCTCCCTGTTCCCAAGGAAAATATCTTTAAACTGGTTCATGCCGGCATTGGTGAACATCAGGGTTGGATCGTTCTTGATCACCATGGGAGCCGATGGAACAATATGATGCCCATGGTTTTTAAAAAAGTCAAGAAACGTTTGTCGAATGGCAGTTGAATTCATTTAACTATTAGATTAACAATACATTAACAATCTTTAACATTTTTTACAACGATAAAGCGGGTGCAAAGTTAATTATTTACTTAATTTTGTAGCTGTTACCATGCCTGTTTTGAATAATTCTTTAGTTGGCTGTTGATGAGCAAGGTAAAATACAAGTTCAATAAAAAGTCGCTTACGTTCGACCGGGTGCAGACAACTTTCCGCAAGAAGTTGTTGTATTTTTTCTCGCATTTGTCGACCGGAGTTGTATTTGCTGCCGCGGTCCTGGTCTTGGCTTACAATTTTTTGGATTCTCCCAAGGAAAAAGCCCAGAAACGTGAGATTGAGGGGATGAAGTTGCAGTACCAGATACTGAATGATCAGTTGAATAAAGTAACCAGGATATTGGCTGATCTTCAGGATCGCGATGATAACATTTACCGGGTCATCTTTGAATCGGAACCCATTCCCAATGCAGTCAGAGAGGCCGGTATTGGAGGGATTGACCGTTACGAGAGCCTGAAGGGCTACAGCAATACCGATCTGATCATCGAAACCGAGAAAAAAATGGATATAATTCTCGGGAAGCTTTATGTGCAGTCAAAATCGTTTGACGAAGTGTTTATGCTGGCCAAAGGCAAGGAAAAAATGTTGGCCAGTATTCCTGCCATTCAACCGGTTAACAACAGGGACCTGCGGCGCATCGGGTCGTACTTTGGAACCCGGATGGATCCTTTTTACAAGGTACGTAAACACCATGAAGGAATGGATTTCTCTGCCTCCGTTGGTACTGAAGTGTACGCAACAGGAAATGGCACGATCACCAATGCAGGTCGTGATACCGATGGAGGATACGGAAACCAGGTTATTATAGACCACGGGTACAATTATAATACGAGGTATGCACATCTTTCCCGGATATTTGTAAAACCCGGACAGAAAATCCTGCGCGGTCAGATCATTGGTTATGTTGGGAATACCGGCAAATCGACATCCCCGCACCTGCATTATGAGGTCCGGAAAAATGGTATTCCGCTGAATCCCATTTATTTTTTCTTCACCGATATTTCGCCCGAACAATTCCAGATGATGCTTGAATTGTCGCAGCGGCCTTCACAATCAATGGATTAATCCAGAAAACGGGTATGCTCAGGAAAGACCGGAAAATTACGAAGGTATATTACACCATTGGGGAGGTGGCGGATTTGTTTGAAGTCAATGCTTCCCTGATCCGCTTCTGGGAAAAGGAGTTTGATATCCTGAAGCCCCAGAAAAACAAAAAGGGAAACCGGCTATTCACCCCACAGGATTTGGATAATCTGCGGGTCATATACCATCTTGTCAAAGAAAGAGGATTTACCTTGCAGGGGGCAAAAGAGAAGCTCAGGCAGAACAAAGAGGATGTTTATAACCAGGTGGAGATCATTGATTCACTCAACCGCATCAAGGAATTTTTACTCGAGCTTAAGGAACAGATGTAACGTGATGCAAGGTTCATGGAGGGGAATGATTCCTTTTTTTCAAAAGTTTATGACATTGTACGGCTGATCCCTGCCGGAAGGGTCACTTCGTATGGAGCGATTGCAGAGTACCTGGGCACACGGGGTTCGGCGAGGATGGTAGGATGGGCCATGAATGCAGCACATACCTCCCTGAATGATATTCCTGCACACCGGGTGGTGAACCGGAACGGACTGCTGACCGGTAAAAAACACTTCGGAGGAGCGAAAGTAATGCAACAGCTTCTCGAAAGTGAAGGGATAATGATTGAAAATGACCAGATCATCGGGTTTGAGAATTTTTTCTGGGACCCGGGAAAAGAGTTGTAGCAGATTGCTCCAGCCTCACAATGATAAAATTTTGATATTTAACTTTATACAAAATGCCCATAAATATAAATCAGGTACTTGATGCCCTTCGTCATGTCGATGATCCCGATCTGAAAAAAGATCTGGTTTCGCTCAACATGATTGAAGATATTCACATTGAAGGAAACAAGGTTATCTTTAAGCTGGTGTTGACCACCCCGGCCTGTCCGCTGAAAAACCAGATGAAACAAGCCTGCATGGAGGCCATTCACCAATTTGCAGATCCAAAGGCGGAGGTGGAGATTGAACTGACCTCCCGGGTTACTTCCCGTCGCGGGGAAACGGATGTTATGTTGAAGGAGGTAAAGAACATCATTGCCGTTGGATCCGGCAAGGGAGGAGTGGGAAAATCGATGGTGGCGGTAAACTTGGCGGTAGCGTTGGCCAAAACCGGAGCCAGGGTGGGTTTGATCGATGCCGATATTTACGGACCATCAATACCGATGATGTTCGGTTTGGTAAATGCACATCCTGCCGGTTACGAAAAAGAGGGTAAAACCTATGTTTATCCCTTTGAAAGTCATGGATTGAAAATTTTATCCATTGGTTTTTTTGTGGATTCATCCAAAGCCCTGATCTGGCGTGGACCCATGGCTTCCATGGCGCTCCGGCAGTTGTTTACCGATGCCGAATGGGGAGCATTGGATTACATGATCATCGACCTCCCGCCGGGCACTGGCGATATCGCCCTGACCCTGATCCAGGATTTTCCCCTGACCGGCGCCATCATTGTGAGCACTCCGCAGCAACTTGCCCTGGCCGATGTGCGCAAGGCTGCCGACATGTTCCGCAACGACAGGATCAACATTCCCATACTCGGACTGGTGGAGAACATGTCCTATTTTATACCTCCTGATATGCCGGATAAAAAATATCCTATCTTTGGCAAAGGAAGCTGCCAGAAATTTGCCGATGAACTGAATATCCCGCTTCTTGCGTGTATCCCCATTCTTCCCGAGATTTCTGAATCGGGTGATGGCGGTAATCCGGTGGCCGGCGGAAATGATTCTCCTGCAAAGCAGGTCTTTCTGGAATTGGCAGAAAAAGTGGCACAACAGGTGGCGATCAGCAATACAGTAATTTAACAAATCATTCTATATGTCAGGTAACGAAGAACTTGTACAAAAAGTAAAAAATGTTCTGGAACAGATACGACCATATCTTCAGTCGGATGGCGGCGATGTTGAATATGTCAACATGACGGAAGATAACGTGGTCAATATCCGTTTGCTCGGAATGTGTGGAAACTGTCCCCATAGCCGGATGACCTTGAAGAACGGGATCGAAGCCGCGGTGGTTCGGGCCATTCCGGAGATCAAATCAGTGGAATCGGTAATGACTGAATAATCAGCCTGCATATTTCGCTACAATGGGCATTCTGCGCCCCATTCCGAAAGCTTTTCGGGAAATTCTCAGGATCGGAGGGGTTTGGTAGCGTTTGTATTCCGTGGTATTCACCAATTTGAGCACCCGCTGCACGACCTCCTGATTAAACCCCTTTTGAACCAATTCATCCAAACCTTTTCGTTCTTCAATATAGGCAAAAAGGATTTTGTCGAGGGTCTCATAGTCGGGCAGCGAATCAGCGTCTTTCTGATTGGGACGCAGTTCGGCAGAAGGTGGTTTTACGATGGTGTTTTCAGGAATAATCTCTTTTTCGATATTGATCAGGGCGGCCAGTTCATACACCTGTGTTTTATACACATCGCCCAGTATCGACAATCCTCCGCACATGTCACCATAAAGCGTGCCGTATCCAACGGCTGCTTCACTCTTGTTGGAAGTGTTCAACAGGATATAGCCGAATTTATTGGAGAGCGCCATCAGGATCACGGCACGAACCCGGGCCTGTATGTTTTCTTCCGCAAGGTTGAAGGGCAAACCGTCAAAATAGGGCTTCAGGGTATTTTCAAAAGCCCCAAAAGGCTCATCAATGGGAATGACATCGTATTTCACCCCTAAATTTTCAGCGAGTTCCCGGGCATCCGTGATGCTGTGACCGGATGAAAAACGGGAGGGGAGAAGCACTGCTCTCACATGGTCAGCTCCCAGGGCGCGGGCAGCCAGGACAAGGGTAACGGCTGAATCGATTCCTCCTGAAAGTCCAAGAATTGCGTTGTTAAATCCCATCTTGCTGAAATAATCCCGGATCCCCATCACCAGTGCGGAATGGATCAGCTGGATGCTGCCTGCCTGCCTGCCGGTCATGCAGGGATGCCCGGCGCCCTGTGTCCTGTGCAGGATCGTTTTTTGTTCGGGGATGAGATCGAAAAGTTGAAAATCCTCCCCGAAACTTTTCAATTCTGCTACAATTTTTCCGGTTTGGTCAATCGCCATCGATCCGCCATCGAAGAGGAGCTCGGTTTGTCCGCCAACATGATTTACGTAAAAAACAGGTAAATGGTACCGGGTTGCGTTCCGGACCAGAACCTCTTTTCTCTGTTCAGACTGGCCGAGATGAAATGGAGATGCTGCAATATTGATGATCGCATCAGGATTGAGTTTGAAGAGATCATCCATCGGGTTGCGCACGTACAATGGATCATCGGTAATGTTCCAGAGATCTTCGCAAATCGTCAATGCAAACCGGTGTCCCTGGTATGATATAACCGAACAGGGGAGCCTGTTGGGTTCAAAATAGCGGTATTCGTCAAAAATATCGTAATTGGGTAAAAGCGTTTTGTGCACCACTGCCTGGATTTTTCCATCGGCCAGGAAATAGGCTGAGTTATAAAGTGGTTTTCCTTTCGGTGCAGGGTTACGGGTTGGTGCGCCGACAATGGCTGCTATTCCTTTGCATTCCGCGGCAATTGTTTCAACCGAAAAGATGGATTTATCGATGAAATCATCAAATTCAAGAAAATCGCGGGGGGGATATCCGCAAACTGAAAGTTCGGCAAAAATAACCAGGTCTGTTTTTTCTTTCCTGGCATTGCCAATACATTCAATGATCCGGGAAACATTGAAGTCAAAATCCCCGATGCGGTAATTGATCTGTGCGAGTGCAATTTTCATTTCATCTCTAGAAAAGAATCCCGAGTGAAACTTCCAGGTAGTTCAGCATGCTTTTCTCCTTGGCCTTCGTTTTCATGTTTTCACTGGTGAGTACATTGTTCAGGGAGTTTGAATAATTGATCCCAAGAAAGAGCCGGGAGGATTGATCCAGGTGGAATTCCGTACCAACACCAACCAAAATGGACTCCCGGATCAGTGTGGTAGCCTCCGTAATGTTGTATTGCTGGTCGAAAACCTGTCCGGCATCTGGCGTGAATTCCTCGTTAGCAGTGGCTTTCAGGCGAAAAGCGGTGCCAAAACCGATTTGCCCGTAAAATGAAAATCTGCCGAACTGTTTGGTTTGCATCTTGACCATGATGGGGATTTCGAGGTAGATGAAATTGTATTTACGGTTAACCTGTCCCATAAGAATAATGGTCGTGTCCATCAAAGGCTTAAGGCGTTCATCGCGGTATCTCAGCTTGCCATTCAGAAACGAAAAATTGAAACCGGTGGAGATGGCATACCGTTCGGCAAAGTAGAAATCGCTGACGAAACCTATAATGGCGCCGGCTTTTATCCCATCGGAGGAATAATCAGAGGTGCTCGGATTCATCCAGCAGATGTTTGGCGCTACTTTCAGCCCGAGTTTAACGGGTAATTTTGATTGCGCTTGCACAGAAAGTGAGAAAATGCCCAGGATAAGGAGTCCAAAAAAGAGTCGTAAGATTTTCATTTTCATGTTGTTTAGTGAAAAATTCAGCCAATGGGAGACAAAAATACGGATTAATATCCCAGTTGCTGAATGAATTTCTATATTTTTATCCAAAAATAATCAACCAGGGACTGCGTTTCAGTTAAGGGTTGAGAAAATATGAATTCAGGATGATGACGTATGCGTAGAATATGCATTTTGGTTATTTTTATTTCATTGCTGGTGGCATCCTGCAGTTCAGGGGATAAACGGTTGAAGGTTGATGTTTCGGATGTTAAAATTCCTGAAGTTATCATTCACCGTTATGACCTTGATCTTTTCAGTATGGGAAAGGGGCCGTTGCAGCAGGGACTTGAGGTGCTCAAACCTTCTTACCGGTTTTTCCTCGATACCGACCTGGGCAATCCGGTCAAATTGGCGGAGATGAAGGCCTACCTGGAGAATCCAAGGAATGTGGATTTCTATCAGGCTGTCAATTCAGCCTATAAGGATATCGGTGATCTGGAAAAGCAGATGACCTTCGCGTTTCGCCATTATTTGCATTATTATCCCGACAGCCGGCTTCCCGTTGTTTTCGCGTATGTCAGCGGGGGCGATTACGATTACCCGGTTCAGTTCGCGGATTCTGTTTTGTTGATTGGTCTTGACAATTACCTGGGCGGAGATTATAAGGCCTATGTGGCCGACGGACTGCCTGTTTACCGGCTTACCCGGATGACCCCCGGCAATATCATTCCCGATTGCATGCGTGTTCTGGCGAACATTACCCAACCTGCTGCAATGCCGGGAAATACGCTTCTCGAACAGATGGTTGAGGCCGGGAAAAAGCTATATTTCATTGATGCCATGATTCCCGGCACTCCCGATCGCTATAAGATCGGTTATTCGCAAAGCCATTACGACTGGATCAGGGCAAATGAATCGCATGTTTGGGCTGCCATCATCGAAAACAAGATGCTTTTCTCGGCCGATGGTCAGACCATCCGGGTTTTTATGGCAGATGGGCCATTTACGGCTGAGTTTTCAAAAGATTCACCGGCCCGCCTGGGAGAATGGATCGGATGGCAAATTGTTCGACACTATATGGCCGAAAACTCCGCGGTTACCTTGCCCGGTTTAATGTCTGAAAGGGATGCCCAGAAGATCCTGACGGAATCGAGATACAAACCGGCAAAATGACGGTAGCATCCATGTGTTGTTGATAACTTTTCCTTTTTTTTGTATTACCTTTCAGCTTCCCGGCGGATTAAGTAATAAAACAAGTTCCGTCATGCTCGTCAAAACTTTTGGTTGTGCCGTTTTTGGGATCCACGCGATCACCGTGACGGTGGAGATATACATGGACCAGGGAATCCAGTTTTTCATGGTAGGGTTACCCGACAATGCCGTTAAGGAAAGCCATCAACGCATCGAATCTGCCCTCCGAAACAACGGCTACCGGATTCCCGGGAAAAAGATTGTCATCAACATGGCTCCGGCCGATATCCGGAAGGAGGGCTCATCTTATGACCTGACAATTGCCATGGCGATACTGGCTGCAAATGAGACCATCAAATCCGACAAACTGGAACATTTTATCATCATGGGAGAACTGTCGCTCGACGGAAGTCTGCTGCCCATCAAAGGTGCATTGCCCATTGCAATTGAAGCCCAGAAAAGGGGTTTCAAAGGGATCATCCTGCCGGTGCAGAATGCCCGTGAAGCGGCCATCGTTTCGGATATGGAAGTTTATGGGGTAAAGGATATCAAGGAGGTGATAGACTTCCTGAATGACTCCATCGCGATTGAACGTACCATTGTCAATACGAAGGAGGAGTTTTACCGTCATTTGTGCGAGTACGAGTACGATTTCTCTGAAGTGAAGGGTCAGGAAAACATCAAGCGGGCGTTGGAGATTGCTGCTGCAGGCGGCCACAACGTGATCCTGATCGGTCCGCCGGGCGCCGGAAAAACCATGCTGGCCAAGCGATTGCCCTCTATCCTTCCGCCGCTGAATCTCCAGGAGGCGCTGGAAACAACCAAGATCCATTCGGTTGCCGGAAAACTTGGGAATCATCATTCACTCATCTCCATCCGACCTTTCCGCTCCCCGCATCATACCATTTCGGACATCGCCCTGGTTGGCGGAGGGGGTATTCCGCAGCCGGGTGAAATTTCCCTGGCCCATAACGGCGTTTTGTTTCTCGATGAATTGCCCGAATTTAAACGTCCGGTGCTTGAGGTGCTCAGGCAGCCTTTGGAAGACAGGGTTGTAACCATTTCCAGGGCCAAAATTTCGGTTGAATACCCTGCCAGCTTCATGCTGGTGGCGGCCATGAATCCATGTCCGTGCGGCTATTACAACCACCCACGGCTCGATTGCCAGTGTGGCGCCGGGGTGGTTCAAAAATACATAAACAAGATTTCCGGCCCCCTGTTCGACCGCATCGACATCCATGTGGAGGTGATCCCTGTGCCCTATAAAGAGCTCATCAACAGCCATTCAGCCGAGAAAAGCGAAACCATTCGCAACCGGGTGATCGCTGCACGGGCCATCCAGGAGAAACGGTTCGAAACAATGAAGGGAATTTACTGCAACGCCCAAATGTCCTCAAGCCTGCTTCGTAAAACCTGCCGGATCGATGAAGTGGGACATGCCCTGTTGAAAACCGCCATGGAGAAACTGGGGCTTTCGGCCCGTGCCTTTGACCGGATACTCAAAGTATCACGTACCATTGCCGATCTTGATAATTCGGATAATATCAGGACAGAGCACCTGGCCGAAGCGATCAACTACCGCTCCCTTGACCGGGATAACTGGGGGAAATAGAATCGCAAATGAAAAACTTTTCTCTCTTGTTCCTCATCCAACTTAACCCTCTTCACCCTTGATGCTTAACTGAAAAGGAGGAGATCCGCTATAACAAAGGTTGCAAAGATAACTGAAGCGACCCCATTCATGGTGCCGAATGCGAGGTTTACCCTCGAGATGTCGTTGGGTTTGACGATCAGGTGTTCATAAACCAGGATCAGTGAAAAGATGGCTGCACCAAACCAGTACAGGTAACTGAACCGACCGGCGAAACCTGCAATAATGATAATGGCCATGGCGGCAAGATGGAGCAACGCGGACAAGATGAGCGCATTTTTCCGGCCAAGGCGGACGGGAAGCGATTTCAGGTTCTGGGATTTATCAAAATCGATGTCCTGCAAAGCATAGAGAATATCGAAACCCGAAACCCAGCATATTACCGTTAGGGAAAAAAGCACAGGGAGCAGGTCAAACCTTGCTGCAATGGCAAGATAGGCACCGATCGGGGCCAGCGCCAGTCCCAGGCCAAGAAACAGGTGCGAGAAGGAGGTAAACCGCTTGGTAAGACTGTAACCCAAAACGACCAGCAGGGCAACGGGAGAAAGGATAAGGCATAAAAAATTCAGGAAAGATGTTGCCAGCATGAATAAAATCGCATTGATGATGACAAAAAGCAGCGCTGACCTGGGTTGGATGATTTCCCTTGGAATCTCACGAAGTGCTGTTCGGGGATTTTTTTTATCGAATTCCCGGTCAACGTACCGGTTGAACCCCATGGCGGCATTGCGGGCAAAAAGTACACAAAGGATTACGACCACCAGCAACCGAAAGTCGAGGTTTTGTCCATCGGATTTCGCTCCGAGGGTGAAGCCGATAAGCGCGAACGGTAACGAAAAAATAGTGTGGTTGATCTTGACAAGAGAAAAATAGTGGTTTATTCTGGTGAGGTTTCGCAGGGTCATTCAGGGTAGCTATCGGACAAAGGTAAGGATTTTCAGATTTTCTTTTTTTGTAACTATTTTGAACTCTTCTCGTCATAATTGTTATTCTGATGATTTAGGCTAATTTTGCAGGTAGAATTCCATCATCTATGATCAGGCAGGTTGAGGCAATTGCAGGTTATTTGAAACATTCCTTAAAGGCACAATCGAGGTTCAGGTTACATTCCCCTTTTGTTTACCGGTTTTACAGTGAGGTGATCAAAAACGGACATGCTTATCCCCAGTACAGGGTTGTTGAACGGGTACGGAAGGATCTGATCACTTTTTCACGCTTTATCAAACGCAAGGATATGGGGGCCCGGGCAAAGGATTTTCCCTGCGACCAGCGCTTTGTGAGGGTAAAGGACATTGCCCGGAATTCTTCGGTCACGTCGAAAAAGGGACAATTTCTTTTCCGGCTCACAAAGGAGTTCCATCCTGCAACGATCCTGGAACTGGGCACTTCGTTGGGCATCAGTACCATGTATATAGCTCTGGCTGCACCCGAAAGCCGGATCATCACCATTGAAGGATGCCTCGATTCGGCCAATGTTGCACGGGAAAATTTTGATAAAACAGGGATTAAAAATGTACACATTATTCCGGGTACCTTTGAAGAAAAGTTACCGGTAGCATTTCAGGAGTTACCCTCTCTCGACCTTGTTTTTTTTGATGGCAATCACAAGAAGGAACCTACCCTGAAGTATTTTACTGAATGTTTGCAACATTCTCATCCTGACTCCGTTTTTATTTTTGATGACATCAATTGGTCAAAGGATATGAAATCGGCCTGGAATGAGATCCGGGCTCATCCCAGGGTAAAAATCAGCATTGACCTGTACCACTTGGGAATCGTGTTCTTTAAAGAGGAACTCAGCCCTGAAAAATTCAGTCTGAAGATGTAGATAGCCTGTTATTGTTAATTGACTAAATATTCATTTGTATATTTTTATTTCATGGAAAAAGAAGTAATTCGTCTCGACAACATTGTAAAAAACTACAAAATCGGGACCGTTCTCGTGGAGGCACTGCGATCGGTTTCACTGGTGATCCGGAAGAATGAATTTGTAGCCATTATGGGACCCTCGGGTTCCGGGAAATCGACCCTGATGAATGTATTGGGCTGTCTCGATACGCCGACCAGCGGTCAGTATCTGCTCAATGGAGAAGATGTGAGCAAGATGGATGACAATGCCCTTGCTGAGATCCGTAACCGGCAGATCGGGTTTGTATTTCAGACATTTAATCTCCTTCCGCGCTCAACCGCCCTTGAAAACGTGATGCTCCCATTGATTTATGCAGGTTTTGGAAAGGCCCGGCGCGTTGAAAAAGCCACGCGTACCATGGAGGAGGTCAGGCTTATTGACCGGATGGCGCATAAGCCCAATGAGCTTTCGGGAGGCCAGCGCCAGCGCGTTGCCATTGCCCGCGCACTGGTCAACGATCCGGCCATTATCCTTGCCGATGAACCAACCGGGAATCTCGATTCCAAAACCTCCATTGAAATTTTAGGGTTGCTTGAAGAGATTCACAAAATCGGAAATACCGTGATCATTGTGACCCATGAAGAGGATATTGCACTTCATGCCCACCGCATCATTCGCCTTATGGATGGTAAAATTTCGGTGGATGAAGCCAATAAGCAGGTCAAGACCATTGCCGATTATACATTCGCGGAAGCACAGTAAAATTCCCTCTTCATCATTGGGTACGAAATTCTATTCTTCATGCAGAAAGAAGGAAACTACAAGAAATTATTCCAGAGCTTTACCGGCCTCAGGGTAATGATCATCGGGGATGTGATGGTTGACTCCTATTTATGGGGTAAGGTAGAACGCATATCTCCCGAAGCTCCCATTCCCATTGTGGCATTAAAGAAGCGGGAGCATCGCATGGGTGGCGCTGCCAACGTGGCCCGGAATATCATGTCGATGGGCGCCAGGCCAATCCTCTGTTCAGTGATCGGCACCGATGACAAAGGGGATATTTTTCTGGATCTCCTGAAAAAAGAGAAAATCAAGGATTATGGCATCATTCGCAGCAAGCGCCGGATCACCACCACCAAGTTCCGCATTTTCGGAAATACGCACCAGATGCTACGGGTTGACGAAGAGGTGGACAATGACCTGGTGGACAGTGAATACTTGACCATGATCCGGGTGATTGACCGGATTCTCGAAAGTGAACAGGTGGATTGCATCATTTTTCAGGATTATGATAAAGGGGTAATTACAGCCAGGTTGATCCAGGAGGTGGTTCAGCGGGCTCAAAAGAGATCGATCCCGGTCACGGTTGATCCGAAGAAAAAGAATTTCATCTCCTACCAGGGAGTGACCCTTTTTAAACCGAACCTGAAAGAGTTGAAAGAGGGTCTGAAACTGGAACATGACCTTCATAACAGGGAAGAGGTCATTGAGGCTGCTCAGTTGCTCCGTGAAAAGCTGAATTGTGAATATGTTCTGTCTACCTTGTCGGAACAGGGAGTAATTATCAGTCTGAAAGACCGAGCCGGTCAGAAAGATATTTTTGTCCCTGCTCATCTGCGGTCCATCTCCGATGTTTCAGGCGCCGGTGATACCGTGATCAGTGTGGCATCGCTTTGCCTTGCCCGCAAACGGACACCCTATGAAATCGCGTTTATCTCCAATATTGCCGGCGGACTGGTTTGCGAGGAGGTAGGGGTAGTTCCGATCAACAGAGACAAGCTTCTCAAAGAGGTTCTCACCCTGCTTTAAATTCCATGACACCGGATGCCGATGTAATTGTTGCAGGAGCCGGACCGGCAGGTTCTCTGGCGGCTTACCAGTTGGCCATTCAAGGCATATCAGTTCTGATCCTTGAAAAATCCCGATTCCCGCGCTATAAAGTTTGCGGAGGAGGCTTGACCCATAAAATCCTGCAGGAAATTCCCTTTGATATCTCCCCGGTTTTTGAGACTTCCATCCATTCCATTCGCTTTTCCCGTGGGTTTACTGAACAGTTTCAACGCCATTCGGATGAACCGCTGATCCATTGTGCCATGCGCGATCGTGTTGACGACTTCTTGCTGCAAAAGGCGCTGAAAGCAGGAGCAAAGGTGCTTTTCGGGGAAAAGGTGACGGAGGTAATCCAGGATGTTGCCAAAGTAAGTGTGAAAACAAAAACCGGATCATATTCGTCGAGAATCCTGATTGGCGCTGACGGTGCCTCGTCTGCTGTAGCACGTCTTACCGGGTTACGCGAAAATATTCTACCCGGATTGGCATGGGAAGCAGAAATAAAGGCTTGTGAGGAATCAGTGAAACGTTTTTCACAAACCGTTTTCCTCGATTGGGGAGCATTTCCGGGAGGATATGGCTGGGTTTTTCCGAAGGGAGATCATTTCTCCATTGGGGTTGGCGGACCTGCCGCACTTTCGAAATGGATGATGCCCTATTATGAACGCTTCCTCGGATATTTCCAGCGGAACCTGCAGGAGTCATCCGACCGGAGCATAAATCTGGAAACCCTGTCGATGAGATCCTGGCCGATCCCGGTAAGGGTGGAAAAGAGCAACTTCCATTCAGGAAGGATAATGGTTGCAGGAGATGCCGGTGGATTAACAGATCCATTGACCGGAGAAGGCATTTACTACGCGGTCAGAAGCGGGAACCTGGCTGCACAAACCTGTTCCGGGTACTTGCAGGGGAGGACAAGCAACCTGGATTCATACAGTCGGGAGGTAAACCTTCAACTGATGCCCGAACTTATGGAGGCCAATAAAATAAAGCATATTTTCAATGCTGTTCCCTTGAAGATTCACCGCTTCGTGAGGGACAGCGACCGTGGATGGAGGGCATTCGGAAGAGTTCTTCGGGGAGAGCGAAAATATGCTGATGTAAGAATGGGGTTCGGGAAATGGAAATCGTTATGGGAAGCAGCCTGTATGGCTTCCCGATGGATCTCAGGCTGGAAGGAGTTCTGGTTTTTGCGAAAGGGTTTTACCAAATGACAATCCATGAATAAAACTGTCCTGATCACCGGTGCTGCCCATGGGCTTGGCCGGGCGCTGGTCAATGAGTATCTTGCAAAGGATTGGCAGGTAATTGCCACCGATACCGATGAATTGTCGCTGGCTGATCTGCTGGGAAACAGGAAGGCCAGGGTGCTCAACATGGATGTCACCTCCGATGAATCTGTTCAGACAGCATGCGACTTGTTACAGGGTGAAGATATCCAGCTTGACCTGATCATCAACAACGCAGGCATCGATGGTTATTTTCCCTTATCCGAGGCTCCGGTGGAGCAATTCAAGAAGGTTTTCGAAGTGAATGTTTTTGGGATGTACCGGGTCAACCAGCGGATGCTGCCGCTGCTGAAAATTCCGGGTGGCCGGATCATCCTGATCAGCAGCGAAAGCCTGAACCTGGCCATCCCATTCATGCCCTACCCGCTTTCAAAACGGCTTGTGGAGGGATATGCCAGGGTGATCCGGCAGGAGTTGCATTTTCGTGGTGTGGATGTGGTGATCGTCCGTCCCGGGGCCATCCGTACCCGTTTGCTCGCGAATGTACTTCAGCTCAGGGCAGCAACCGGAAACTGGAAATTGACCAGACCGTTTACCCTGTTTGCCGAGGGGGCTTCCAAAGAGATTGGAAAAACAATATCACCGGAAAAGGCCGCAGCATTTATTTATCGCGTTTCCACCATTCCAAAGCCTGCAGTTGTTTACAGGATCAATAACAGCCTTCAGTTAAAAATTGCCGCACTCCTGCCCTTTGGCCTGCTTGAAAAGGTCATTCATAAAAAACTCTCCTGATGTTGCCACCGGAAAATAAATGGTTACGGCAATAGTTAGGATTTTGTAAAAACATTTTTTTGTCACGTTGTCATTTTTCCTGAGATTTGCAGGTGAATTCTAACAACCCATGGAGAAAGAGAAAAAGTCGGTCGCGTTACTTTCGGTCGTTGGAGCATTCTTTTTAACCATATTTAAATTGGTCGTTGGTCTGTTGACGGGCAGCCTGGGTATTCTGTCCGAAGCCTTGCATTCGACCCTCGACTTCATTGCCGCCATCATTACCTATTTTTCCGTAAGGATATCCGATAAACCGGCAGATGAAAATCATCATTACGGCCATGGGAAGATAGAAAACCTGTCGGCATTGATCGAAACGGTTCTTCTATTGGTGACCTGTGTCTGGATCATCTATGAAGCTACCCACCGGTTGGTAACCGGAAAAACCTTGATCGAAGTCAATGCCTGGAGTTATATTGTCGTCGTTACCTCGATCATCATCGACTTTTCACGGTCACGCGCGCTCTCGAGGGTAGCCAAAAAGTACAACAGCCAGGCGCTGGAGGCCGACGCGTTGCATTTTTCGACCGATATCTGGAGTTCTGCAGTAGTTCTGGTCGGTTTGATCTGTGCCCATTTCGGTTTGTTCGTTGCCGACTCGATTGCAGCGCTGGTTGTTGCCATGATCGTGATCTACATCTCCTACAGACTGGGCAAGCGGTCGATTGAGGTGTTACTGGATAAGGTTCCGTCAGGTACCTTTGGGAAAGTAGAGCTGGTATTGCAGACCATTCCAGAGATAACCCGTTTTCATAACCTGAGGATCCGGGCTTCTGGACCTTATACCTTTGTTGATGTGAATATCCATGTTCAACCCTCCCTGACCATTGAAGAGGCGCATGAAATTTCCCATAAGGTTGAAGCGGAGATCCGGAAGATCATTACCCGTTGTGAGATCCACATTCACGAGGAGCCTGAGGAGAGGGTCACGAACTAAGCAGCCTCTTTACAATATCCGAGATCATTTTATTATCGGCTTTGCCGGCCAGCTCTTTGGAGGCCAAGCCCATCACTTTGCCCATGTCTTTGATGGAGGCAGCGCCGGTTTGGGTGATGATCGCCATGATCTTTGCCGTTACCTCTTCAGCGGAGAGTTGCTGCGGGAGGTAGGTCTCGATGATGGAAGCCTCAAAAAGCTCCTTTTTGGCCAGATCTTCACGGTTGGCGTTTTTGTAGATGCCGGCCGATTCACGCCGTTGTTTGACCAGTTTTTGCAGTATTTTCAACTCGACGGCTTCAGGAACATCGCCGGTAGCACCCTCCCTGGTCTTTTCAAGAAGTAGCGCAGCCTTGATGGCACGCAATGCCTCCAGTTTTTCCGGATCGCGTGCCAGCATCGTGGTTTTGATATCGTCGTTTATCTTTTTTTCAAGTTCCATATCAATCGACATTCTTATGGAGGAATGAATTCTCGCTTTTAATTTCGATGGATTTGTCCTGATTTTCAGAGAGGGCGAAACGGGCAACCTGTGATTCGGAAGAGAGGGTCACATCATTCAGTTCGACATTTCTGCGTTTGTAAGCAGGGACGCTTTCAATTTCATACAGGTTGGATTCGATGGGGGTGTGGTTCTTGAGCTTCTCACTCAGGGCACGGAGCTTCACCACCCGTTCGCTGGCTTTTTTATTGAAGTCGCTGTAGTCGTGTTCAACCGGTTTTTGCGGAGGGATGGAGGGCTGAGGAGAATAGAGCATTTGTGGCACCTGTTCTTCAACCTGGTCAACCAGTTCCGGTTCGTGTACCAGTATTTCCCTGGGTTCAACCTGGATATCGGGTTCATTTCTCTCCATGATAAATTCGATGGTATGCGGCATCTCAGCCGGTTCGGTCATGGGTTCAGGTTCTGCCGGTATGTTTATCGGTTGCTGGGCGGTGACCGGAATCTCCTCTGTTGACTCAACAGGAGCAGGAATCCCGGGTTCCGGTTCAAGGGTAAGGATACGTTTCTCTACTTTTGGCTTCTCTGCCGATGTGCTGTAAAGCGTATGAACCGTAACGTCCTTGGGCTTGGAAGGATCTTTCTGCTTATGCTCTTCATCAAAACCCGTGGCAATGATGGTGACGCTGATTTTGTCTTCAAGGGTTTCATCAAAACCATTGCCCCAGATGACCTCTGCCGTGGATTTTGTTTTGTTCTGGATGAAATCGGTGATTTCGGTTACCTCATCCATGGTGATCTCTTCCCTGCCGGAGGAGATGTAAAGCAGCAGGTTATTGGCTCCTTCGATGTCGTTATTATCCAATAACGGTGAACTGAGCGCCTCTTCCACGGCATGCTGGGCACGATTCGGGCCATTGGCAATACCGGTACCCATGATGGCAACGCCACTTTCTTTCATGACCGTGCGAACATCTTCGAAGTCGACGTTGATATACCCGGCCACGGTGATGATTTCGGCAATGCCTTTGGCGGCCGTGGTCAATACATTGTCGGCGCGGGTGAAGGCTTCGGAGAGGCGCAGATCGCCGCACAACTCCCGGAGTTTATCGTTGCTGATGATGAGCAGGGCATCCACATTCTGTTTCAGGGCACGGATACCCTCATCGGCGAATTGCCGGCGTTTCCGGCCTTCAAAGGCAAACGGGATGGTCACGATACCCACTGTGAGAATATCCATCTCTTTGGAAATCTGAGCAATTACCGGGGCCGCACCCGTTCCTGTTCCACCTCCCAACCCCGCTGTGATAAAGAGCATCTTTGTGTTTTTCCCAAGGGCATTTTTAATGTCATCGGTATTCTCAAGGGCGGCATTCCGTCCAACAGAAGGGACTGCACCCGCGCCTAAGCCTCCCGTAAGGTTAGTGCCGAGCTGTATCCTGTTGGGCACCGGGCTGTTTTCCATCGCCTGGGAGTCGGTATTGCAGATGATGAAGTCAACACCCTTGATTCCCTGTCGGTACATATGGTTAACGGCGTTGCTGCCGCCTCCGCCTACTCCGATAACTTTAATGATAGAGGACTGGTTCTTAGGTGAATCAAACTTTAACATGTCGGGCATGGTGGTTTGGTTTTTGGTCTGTTTAAAATTATACATTTCAATCTCAGAAAAATTTGGTTGTCAGGTTTTTTATTAACAGAGTGATTGTTAATAGCGGAGTTTATTCAATATCCTCTTCAAACAGCGTTCTGATCTTGTCGAGGAAGATCTGGGAGATGGTTTTTCCCTGTTTTGAAGGATCTTTGACTTTCTTTTCTTTTACCTTTTTCTTTTTGGAATCCGGTTGAGCCGGCTCTTCGGGGAGGATCTCATCCGGTTTTACTTTTTCTGTCTCTTTTTCATACCGGCCAATACCTTCGATCACAAGACCGACGCCGGTGGCAAATTGCGGGCTTGCCATTTCGGGGGGCACGTCGCTGGCAAGGTGTTCATTGGGATACCCGATCCGGGTGTCGAGTCCGGTCATGAATTCGGTGAGTTGTGCCACATGTTTTAACTGCGCGCCTCCACCGGTAAGTACAATACCTCCGATGAGTTTTTTCTCGTATCCGGAGTTTTTAATCTCAAAATAGACATGCTCGATGATCTCCTCCATCCTGGCCTGAATAATGGAAGCAAGGTTTTTCAGGCTGATTTCTTTCGGGGTCCGTCCACGCAAACCGGGGATGGCCACGATCTCTTCATCGCGGTTTTCACGGGCAAGGGAGGATCCGAATTTTATTTTCAGCTCTTCTGCATGTTTCTTGATGATCGAGCAGCCCTCCTTGATATCTTCTGTGATGA
>Ga0247841_10001769_pt1 | contig 45974 bp, 40 predicted proteins | sample LaCruzMarch2015__2_FD_192410 | JGI IMG/M metagenome (GOLD analysis project Ga0247841, IMG submission 192410) | Freshwater microbial communities from meromictic Lake La Cruz, Castile-La Mancha, Spain - LaCruzMarch2015_18m | ecosystem: Environmental > Aquatic > Freshwater > Lake | place: Spain... | reverse complement strand
TTTTCCTATCACTTTTTCCCTTGAGGATCCGCTTAAGGAGTTATTAATTCAAAATGTTTATTAATGAGGGTTTTTATTTACTTCTATGAAAGAGAAAATAGCCAAAATTATTTCCGAGAAAACGAAATTGAAAAAAGAAATGATTGAAGGCCTGATTGAAATTCCGCCGAGCGCGGAGATGGGAGACTTTGCGTTTCCGTGTTTTGTTCTTGCGAAAGAAATGAAAAAAGCGCCGCAGCAAATTGCGTTGGAATTGGCGAGAGAGATAAAGATAAAAGGTCTTGAAAAAATCGAGGCGAAAGGACCGTATTTGAATTTTTTTGTTGATAGAAAAAATTTTGCTTTAGAGCTAGTTGAAAAAATTGTGAAGGAAAAAGAAAAGTTCGGAAAGGGAAATGAGAAAGGAAAAATTATGATTGAATTTTCTCAGGCGAACACACATAAGGCATTTCACGTCGGCCATATACGAGGAACTTCGCTCGGCGAAAGTTTATCTCGAATTAGGGAATTCTCAGGAAATAACGTGACTAGAGCAAATTATCAGGGAGATACTGGAATGCATGTTGCGAAGTGGCTCTGGAATTATACAAAGAATCACAATAAAGAAAAAATTAAAGTAGATGAATCTTGGATTGCGGGAATTTATGTTGATGCTGTGAAAAGATTGGCCGATAATGAAAAACTTCAGGAAGAGGTTGATATTATAAATAAAAAGCTAGAAGAGAAGAGTGATAAAAATTTGAATGAGCTTTGGAAGAAAACTAGAAAGATTTGCCTCGATGCATTGGAAGTAATCTATAGGCAGTTGAATACTCATTTTGATAAGTATTATTTTGAATCTGAAGTGGAGATTAAAGGTAAAGAAATAGCTCAAGAACTTGTGAAGAAAAAAATTGCGGTGGTTTCTGACGGAGCGACAATAATGAATCTTGAAGATTATGGATTAAGTGTTTGGGTATTACTTAGAAAGGATGGGACGGTTCTTTATTCTTCTAAAGATTTGGCACTGATAGAAAAAAAGTTTAAAGAAAATAAGATGGACAAATGTATTTATGTTGTGGCAGACGAACAGAATTTGCATTTCCAACAGTTGTTCAAAACACTCGATCTGATGAATTTTAAAGATAATGATAAGTGCAGGCATGTTAATTATGGTATGGTCAGATTGCCGACGGGGAAAATGTCTTCAAGAACGGGAGATAACATACTTTATTCTGATTTTATGAAAGAGCTTAGAGAATATTCAGAAGACCAAATTAAAAAAAGATATTCAAATCTTAAAGAGAAAGAGATTGAAAAAAGGGCACTGGCTATATCACTTGCTGCAATAAAATATTCTATGTTAGCTCATGACAGTAATAAAATAATTGTTTTCTCTAAGGAAGATGCTTTAAGTTTCGAAGGCAACACCGGACCGTACTTGCTTTATAGTTATGTTCGTGCGAATTCGATTTTAAAAAAAATTAAAGGAAAAGGAAAAATAAAAGTTGGAAAACTTGAGGAGAGAGAAATTGAGCTTGTGAAAAAACTAGGGGATTTTCCGACGGTTGTGAAGGACGCGGCGGAAAAATATAATCCTGCTTTAATCGCGCATTATTCTTATGAACTCGCGCAGATATTTAATACGTTTTATCATGAGTGTCCTGTTTTGAATTCTGAAAATGAAGAATTTAGACTTGCGCTTGTAAAAGCGTTCGCAATTGTGATGAAAATTTCTTTGAATTTATTGGGGATTGAAACGATTGACGAAATGTAAATCTGGAGAAAATTTTATTTTAAACTAAATTTTTTTGGCATGAAGATAAATAAAATCAAAGCGAAAAAGATGCCCATTAAGCCTAAAACTAAAAAGGTGGCTAGGTTGCCAAGTTTATCTGCAATAAAACCGGCAGTTATGGGCCCTATAATATAGCCGAAATTAGAGGAGAAATCTCCAAGCTCTTGAATTTCTTTCTTGTATTTTTGTGACTGATGAATATAATTAGCATAGATAGTGTGAATAATGGGCGATACCAAACTTGTAAAACATGCTGCAATAAAAACAGTAACAATTATAATTAATGGACTACTCGAGAAAAATAATGTAGAAAGAATCGCCGAGCCTAAAAATAATCCAAATAAGGCAGTTTTCTTTTCTCCAAATTTCTTTGTAAATGTGCCAACTAAACCTCCAATAATAGCGGCCGGTAAAAGATACGCAAATATGAACAAGCCATCAAAGGGTTCCATAGGAAGTGTTTCTCCAAATATCGGGCCAATTGCCATAAAGAAAGAATCGTATAGGGCCATGAATGCTGCTAGAGCAAGTACTGGAAAAATTACAAGTCCTACTTTTTTCCAGCGGTCAAATTCTTTAAGAAAATTAATCTTCGGTCTTTTTTCTTCTAATGGAAGGAAATGTTTTTTACCGCGAGCGTTAATTATCAACATAATAAAAAAGAATAAAGAAACAAATAAGAACACTGTGGCCAAGATAAAAGGTTTGTAACCAACACTCTCAATTATAACAAAACCGGCGATTAACGGAGCAAGAAGATATCCTATTGACTGAAAAATTTGGACAATACCAAAATTGGTAGATAAATCTTTTTTTCTAGAATATCTGCTTATGAAATCAAGAGTACCGAAATTCTTTAAGTCATAGTAAAAACCCCACATAGCCATTGCGACGAGATATAATAAAAAGACATTTGCAATCCATACTATAAAGATGTAAACAAAAGCTAATGCAAACATTAAAATGAAAAGCCTTCTATAAATTACTTCCTTAAATATTTTATAAATTGTAAAATCAAAAAATGCTCCTGAAATTGCAGCGGTGCCCAAAATTATTCCCAGCATGGTTTTCGAAAATCCATGTTCAACAATTATAAGCGGAAGTAAGTAAGTAATTATTCCATCAAAAAGCACAAAGAAGAAAGCTAATGCCCCGAAAGTATAAATTAATTTATTTTTTGCAGTATTACCCCAGAATCCTGAAATAATATTATCAAATTTAGGCATACACTATTTTATTTATTTATGTTTATATATTTTATGAAAACATTTTTAGAATTAAAAATTAATTTATTTTTTGAAACCATTTAATCGGAAAAAACTATTTAATCAGAAAAATTATTTCTTCTTTTTCGTGGCAGAACCGTTGAAAGGCTTGAATTCTTTCCAGGCTACTTCGAATAATTGTTCTAACGCAGACGCAAAGAAGGGTGCATTAATCCAGATTCCAGTATCATAATTCGGATGAACACTTTCATCGTCCATTATCATGAACATAATCTCTTCAGAGTCAATTATAATTAATCTGGCCTTAACATTTCCGCAATCCCGAATCTCTGCGACTTTTGCAAGGTCTTTAGCGTATTTTAAATTTTTTTCAGTTATCGGAGAAGCAAGTCTAATTTTTACGCCTTTCTTTTTTACCTGTTCAAATGTTGGAAGCAAAGCGTCAACCTTTCTATTTAATCCATCGGAAGTAGTAATAATGGTAATTGTCTTTTCAGCGCCACGCAACATCATATCTAAATGATTGTACATATTTGAGCGTCCCTTTAGACTTCCGGACAGATCACTGGGTTCAACATATTTAACTCCGTTCGTAAACAAATCACTTAATTCTTTGAGAACTTCATCTCCCTTTAATTGTTCAAGACGTCTGGTTTTTTCGTGAGCATCAACTAAAAGATTTTTTTTCGCGCGTTCGACAACCTCTTCAGGTTTAATTGCAACAAATTTTATTGGCTTACCCAACTTCATCATGATGAAATTTTTCTTTTCCAAGCTCTCTAGAATATCATATGTTCTTGATCGAGGAACGTCGCTGATTGCACTCAATTCGCCGGCGGTTGAAACTCCGCGCGATAGAAGAGCAGTCCAGACTCTCACCTCGTACAAGTTAAGGTCAAATATTTTTCTTAACCTGCTTAAAAATTCTTCTTTTACTATCATGACATGGGCAAATGAAAATAGTATTTAAATCTTTCTTTGCGTTATGACATAATGATAAAAAAAGAGATTAACTACTTAGTGACGACTAGACTGAAGGAAATTTTTATTTTTTTGTCTTTTACGTCGAATTCTGAGCTAAATTTGTAGTTATTTTCACTACTCTCGGAGATAAAAATCTTTCTTGAATTGGTTCTTTCTTTAAGTAATTTCTCCTGACTTTGAATATTTTTTAAAATTTCTGCCGGAACAATAATTTCCAAATCAATTTTTTCTTCTTTTACAAAATTATTATTTTTCCTTTCGGACTGAACCTTTCGCGAAATCTCGCGCGCAAAACCTTCGGCTTCTAATTCAGGAGTTAACTTTGTATCCAGATGAACTTCTAATTCTCCCTCACGCATTTCTAATTTTTTAACATTAATTTGCTTAGAAATTATTTCAGCTAGCTCTTTCCGGAGTTCCTGTTTACAAAAAATTGTTGCTTTTGCGAGCGGCCACTTAAGTCCAATTTTCTCGCGATCTCTTTCTGCAAGAGCGAGTTCAATTATTCTCCGATATAAAAAGAATTCTCCCTCAAGAACAAGGTCCTTTTCTTTTTTCGTATGATAACTTGGCCAGTCGGAAAGATAAATTGATTCTTCTAAGACAACTTTATCTTTTTTCATCTTCTGCCAAAATCTTTCTGTTATGAATGGAGAAATTGGAGAAATCATCTTCAAAATGCTAAGATTTACTTGTTTCATTGTCTCATATGTTTCATCGCTTCTATCTCTAATCATCTGAATGTAAGTCCTGGACAAATCGTTGACTACAAAATCTTCTAAAGCAGAGACAGCTTCGTAAAATTGGTAATTATTATAAGATTCTGTAACTTTTTTTATCGTTGAGTTCAATCTTGAAAGAATCCATTCATCTTCTATCTTTAATTTAGACTTAGTTGGCTTTAATTGTGAAACGAAATTATTTATATTTTCAACAACACGGAAAAATTTCTGGATTTCTGAAAATTCTTTTTCATCATATGAAAAGTCTTCGCCTTTAGAAATTTTTGCAAAATAATATCTCAGATAATCTCGCCCATAAACTTTTATTACGTCCTGCGGAGAGATAATATTTCCGAGAGATTTTGACATTTTTTTCTTGCCTAAATCGAGAATCATTCCATGAACACCAATTGTTTCGAAAGGTCTTCTTCCGAATTTTATTTGAGATAAAATTAATTGCGAATTCCACCAACCTCTGACTTGATCTTTTCCCTCGATGTTTATGTCTGCAGGCCAGAATTTTTTTCTTTCTTTTTCGTTTAATGCGGCCCAGCTGGAAACTCCAGAATCAAACCAGACATCTAAAACTTCTGAGACTCGCTTCATTTTTCCGCCGCATTTGCAGGGAATTTTTATTTCGTCGATTTCTGGTTTATGTACTCCAATTTTTTTTGATTTTGAAAGTTTTTTCAGCTCATCTATGCTGCCGACAACAATTTTTTTCTCACATTTTTCGCAAACCCAAATTGGAAGAGGCGTTCCCCAATATCTTTTTCTTGAAACCGGCCAGTCGGAAATTCCTTCAATCCAAGCTTTCATTCGTAGCTTCATCCAGGAAGGTTCCCAGATTGTTTTTTCATTTTCTTTTAGAATAGCGTCGTGAATTTCAGAAATTTTGAGGAACCATTGCGGTTGTGAAACCATTAAAAGCGGCGAGTGACATCTCCAGCACAGAGGATAGTCATGAGAATATTTTAATTTGTAGACTAAAGCATTATCATTTTCCAAATCGCGAATTATTTCTTCATCAACAACTCGGGCTTTTTTTCCTTCATACTTTCCTGCCTCTTTTGTTAGGTTTCCGTTTATATCGACGGGCGAAGGCATATCTAATTTGTATTCTTTTCCGACCTCGTAGTCTTCTTTACCATGGCCGGGAGCGCAATGAACCAAACCTGTTCCGTCTTCAGTTGTTACATAACGCGCGGAGAGAATTACTTTGTATGCGTTTTTTAATTTCATATTTAAATATTTTGAAAGAGGATTTTCGTATTCCCAACCTTCCATTTTTTTTCCGAGAAATTCATCTTTTATGTTGAATCCCATTTCTAACTGTGCGAAAATTTTTGGGGCCAGCTTTTCGGCTAGAATCCAATGCTCTCCAGAGGATAATTCAAATTCTTGATATTTTACGTCGGGATGAACCATTACTCCAGTGTTTGCGGGCAAAGTCCAGGGCGTCGTTGTCCAAATTATTAAGAAAGTATTTTTCTTTTTCTTGAGAGGAAATTTTACGAAAATGGAATTGTCATCTTGTTTGGCATATTCAATTTCATTATAAGCGACAGCGGTTTCGCATCGCGGGCAAATGTGAACTGGATATTTTCCGAGGTAGAGAAGATTTTTTTTGTCTGCAACTTTGAACGTGTCCCATATTGTTTCTACATATTCATCTGAAAGAGTTAAATAAGGATTTTCGAAATTCATCCAGACGCCGAGGTTTTCGAATTCTGAATTCATAACTCCGATATAACGCGTTGCGAATTCTTTGCATTTGTCTATGAAATTTTTTACGCCGAATTTTTCAATATCCTGTTTGCTTTTCGAGCCGATTTCTTTTTCAATTTTAAATTCAATCGGAACGCCGTGAGTATCATAACCCGCGCGGTCGAAAACATCTTTTCCCTGCAATCTTTGGGCTCGCAGAGTTATATCTTTGAGAATTTTATTCAGCGCGGTTCCCATGTGAATATTTCCCGTTGCGTAAGGCGGCCCATCCATTAGATAAAACTTTTTCCCATTAGAATTTTTCTTTTTTGATTTTTCGTAGATTTTATTTTTCTTCCAGAATTCAAGAATTTCCTTTTCTTGTTCATCAATTGTTTTTTTCTGTTCTTCCATGTTTTTTGGTAGTTTTTGTATTTTTTAAATGTGATTAAACGCAGAGGTGAGCGGACTTGAATTCTGCAGGATAAGTTGATTTCAGATAGTCTTGTTGCTCATGTGTCATAGCACGATAATTCTCAAGTGCGTCGCGTTTTCTTCCTCGGCCAACAAGCTCCACGAAATTTCTTCTTACTGCTTCATCTAGCCCTCTTCGTCCATTGTTGTTTGGTTTAGTTTTGTAACTCATTGTAAAAATTCCGCAAGCCGATAAGTTGGCTCGCTTTTAAATTATAATAATCTCAGAAATAATCGTATTTCTGATGATGCTCAAGAAATAGGAATTTCTTGACATAGCTATGATAGAACTGTTCTCGATTATTTTTTGATAGTTCATAGCCATGGTAAATTAACTAATAAGAAGTTTTTAAGGATTTCTATTTTCTAAAACTTATCCCGTTCGCTTTTTCAACTAAACCTTCACAGCCGCAGGGCATTTTTTCTTTTTTCGCGAGTTCAATGTATTTGAGGACTCGTTTTCTTTTTTCTGCGAGAGAAAGATTTTTTGATAGATGTGGCCCGCCGATGCAGCCGCCTTTGCAGAATGTTGCGTCGATGAATTTTATTTTTTTGTTTGGATTTTTCATAAAATTGTTTAACTCCAAAATTCCATCGATAATTTTTGTTTCGTCATTTTTTAGAATTCCTCGGATATGCGCGGTTTTGCTTAAGCCTCCGGAGAGAGGATAAACTTTAGTATAGTCGTTGTAGAACTTATCAAAGTATTTTGAACTTAAGGAGGGTTTAGTTTTATTTATTTTATTTTTATTGAATTTATTCTTGTCAAGCAATATTTTTAACTGCTGATAGTCAATTACATAGTCAACATACCTTGAATTTTCGGCCTCGGTTTTTTTAAAATCGCACGGAGCTATGAAAATTGTTTTGTGTTTTGGAAAGATCTTTTTGCAAATTTTCGCGGTTGCTATCATTGGACTGTCAACAGGAATTAAATTTTTTTTGTATTGTGGATAATTTTTTATTATATATTCTACGATGCCGGGGCAGGTCGTTGCGATCAGGAGACAGTTTGAACAGTGAAGAATTTTATGATAATCGCGATTTATCATCTTCGCGCCGAATGTTAGCTCGACTATTTTATCTATACCGAGAGAATTTAGCTGAGAGATAATTTCAGGATAAGAAAATTCAGCGACGAAACTTGGGGCTAACAGGGCAACAAATTTCACTCTCTTTTTTATAAGCGCTTTAATTTTTTCTATGTTTTGCATCTTTTTTTAATGAGTGGTAGATAAGAATAAGTCCGAGCGCGAAAAATATGAATCCGAATGAAAGTTGGGCCGGGACGTCGAGAGTTTTAAAAATTATATTTCCGGTTACGGCCGGGACGGATTGTATTGAAAGCACAAGTCCGAAGAGGGCAGAAGTTATTCCGAGTATCGAATAAAGATTTTTTGGCTGCATAAATTTATAGGATTTTTGTTTTTTTAAAACTATCTAGAAAGAAATTAGTAAGCTGGTGAATAACTTACATCGCGGCCTCGGAAATTGTCATAGAAATCTTTTATCTTTTGAATTGTTCCGTAAGCTCTTCGGAAAAAATCATAAGGATTACTGTAATTTACTTCGGGAGTTCGGTAAGGGCCAGTTTTTCTTTCGGGGAGAGAATAGCCAGCAATATTTTTCTTTCCGCCGTAGGGTTTTGAATTCTGAAATGGAATTCCTGCTGGGCGAAAGCTGTAACTGTCTCTTCTGTCTGAATTTGAATTTTTGTAGACCATGTTTAGTTTTGTATTTCTTGATTTAGATTTTTAGAAGAAGAAACTCTTATCTCTTTCGTACGAGCTCTTCGAAGACGTCGCGCTGAGTTTGATAAAAAATTCCACAGGGAATTTTTTCTGCTTTATTGTAGTTGAACTCTTCGGATTTTTTCATGGCCTGCTCGAAATTTGTTTTGTCGTGGCCGGACTCTTGCAAATTGTAAATTTTTTCCTTGTATCCTGCGTCTGGATGGAAAATTATGCAGGGTTGTAAAACTTCAATGAATGCAAATCCTTTATGTTTTAATGCCTCGCGCAAAACATCTTCTACTTGTTTTGAATCGGCGTAAACTCTTGCAACAAAAGTTGCTCCTGCTGCAAGCATTAATTTTATCGGATTTAATGGTTTTAATTTAACTCCAAACGGGTTTGTTTTATCTACATAACCGACTTCGGTCGTGGGTGTTGGTTGCGCGATGGTTAAAGCAAAAACTTGATTGTTATGAACGAAATATTTTATATTTGAATTGTAACGCGCCATGTGAATTAAATGTTCCATTCCTTCAGCGTATGCGTCGCCGTCTCCAGAAAATCCGATAACGTTCAATTTTGGATTTGCGATTTTCATTCCCAACGCCGTCGGCAAAACTCTTCCATGCAAAGTATTGATGCCGTTCAAATTAAGATAATCAAAAATTTTCGCGTGGCAACCGATTCCAGTTACTATAGCAAAATCATCTTTTTTCTTTCCAGATTCAACTTCTTTTTTTATCGCGTTCATAACGCCGACTTGAATTTGAAAATTAAAACAGCCGGGACACCACGTGCTTCTTACGCCTGTTGAGAGATTTATTTCTGTCATTTTATGAATTGCAAAACCTCCGACATTCTTTCGGTAGTATCAAAATGGCCTTCGTCTTTTTTAATTATTACTTTCGCGCCGAAATCACGGAATTTTTCAATTTCTTTTTCGGAAACATAGGGATCGTTATTTGAAAATATTGCGAGAAAATTTCCTGTGTGCTGCCTAAGTCTTTCAAAATTAATTCGGCTATCTATCCACGGATGAGCGATTGCAACTTCATCATCTTCTAAATTTATTATATCAAACCAGGGCGCGACGAAAGCGCATCCTTTAACGTGTTCACTCTTTGGAAGTTTTTCTAAAAAGCGCATGATTGTCTGGCATCCGATGCTGTGCCCGATGAAATATGTTGTATCGTCGATGATTCCAACTTTTGTTTTAAGATAACTCACCCACTCTTCTATTTTTGGTGACTCGGTATTCGGCATGTCTAACGCATGAACCTCTACATTTTTTCTTTTTTTCAGTTCTGTTTCAAGCCATTTAATCCAGGGCATGTTTGAATCAAAGCCCCACCCATGAATAATGTAAACGCGTTTCATTTTATCTTCCTTAATTTTATTATAGCATAAAATATTATAACAACAAATAGAATTAAAGATGAAATATAAACGAAAGTAATAAATTTGCCCAACCCATGTTCATATATATAAAAAGCACTACTAACAAATAAATTTCCTAATATGCCGATTAGAATGCCCATTAGTACATCTTCCCAAGAGATTTGTCTATCCACATCGATATTATTCTCTTTTTTCATCATCATTACCCAACTTATTTAGTTCTTTTTTCATATTTAGAAAATTTAAATCCTTTAAACTTTTTATATCTTTCAGGATTTCTTTTTCTAATAATAAAATATCTTCGTCGTTCAAACAGAGAATTCCTGAAAAGTCTATATGCTGATTTAAATCAAATTTTAACTTAGATTTATTAAAACTATTAAATTTCTGAGCATAATCCTTTATCTTTTCTATTGATTTATCGACTTCAATTAATGGAACATCCTCATCCATAAGCTTGACTATACCGATTGCATTTAATTTTCCGTTATCAACAGCTTTGTGGATTTTATAAAGATCTATTTTAGTATGATGGGGATCATTTTGTTTGAGGGTATCTTCAAAATGTTCCATAAATCCTTGTAATTCTTTCTCCATATTTTTCATGTCAGATTTTAATTCTTCTTTTGTGGGTGATTCATATTCAGGTTGTTTTGGTTTCGGATAAAATTTATTCTCGAAATTTTTTATATAATCGGACATTTTTTTATTATCTTTGGTAGAATAATGCAATTCTAAAGACGTATTAACGTGAATTGATTTAGCTAATCCTTTGGCTTTTTGTTTCATAACTGCTTCTTTTATTTTTTCCAACATTTTCATTTTATCCTCGCCTCGATTTCTTTTTTCAACTCGTCCGCTAAAAATGGCTTTCCATCATATCTTAAAATTTTGTTCTTATCCTCAATGAAAACTCCTGTTTTTTCTGTGAGAAGATTTCCTAATTGCCCAGTCGCATTGTTTTCAATCAAAATAATCTTTTTTGCGTTTTGAATACTTTTTTTAATTTCTTTTGAGGGAAATGGCTCGAGGTAAAGAATTTGAATAAATTTTGCGTCGAGATTTTTTATTGAATCGAGAATTGCACCTTTGGTCGAGCCCCATCCGAGAATAATATTTTTTGAATCTTTTTTTCCAAACGTTTTGAAAGTTTCGAACTTTTCTGTTTCTTTTTCAATTTCTTTATGCTTTTTCATTCGAGATTCGACATTTGACTTTATTATTTCGGCGTCTTCGGTTGCAGTTTGATTTTTATGTTCTATCTCATAGCTGTTGAATCGGCCGAGTTTTATCGTCTTTTCGGATTTCATCAGTTTCGGAATTTGCGTTGTTGTGAAAACTGCTTCAGATAAATGTTTATCGCTGAGAATTATCGCGGGAATTTTAAATTTTTGGGAAAAATAAAAAGCTTGGGAAGTTATTTCTTCGCATTCGACCGGATCGCCGGGAGCTAAAACCATTCGGGAAAATTCTCCGTGACCGGCGTTGAGCGCCATTTTCAAATCTCCTTGAGCGGTAGCTGTTGCGACGCCCGTCGCTGGGCCGGGACGCTGGGATAAATATGCGACGACCGGAATTTCTGCAACTCCGGAAACGGTTAAAGCTTCAGTCATTAAATCAAAACCTCCGCCGGAAGTTCCGACCATTGATTTCGCGCCGAAGAGAGCTGAACCTAACGCCGCGTTCATTACTCCGGTTTCATTTTCTAATTCAACAGTTATATGAGAATTTGTTTTTTGCATTTCTGCGAGTTCCATCAAAACGCCCGTCGCTGGAGTCATAGGATAAGCATAATAAATTTCCAGCCCCGATTTTACTGCTCCTTCCGCAACAGCTTGTGAGCCGTTCATCAGCTTTGCAGATTTATTTTTTGGGATTAATTTGCAAATTGTTTGTTTTTCATTGTCGTAGCCGGCTTTCGCGTCGCGTGTGTTTTCTTCAAATCTACTTCCGATTTTTTTGAATTGGTCTTCTAAAATTTTAAAATCCAGACATAAAAGTTTTGCGATTCTTCCGGCGTAATACATATTTTCTTTGTGGCCTTTCAGAATGACTGCATCTTTTTTCAATTCTTTTTTATGAATTTCTGTAACGCCTTCGTCGAGTTCGACTAAAATATCAAGCGTGGAATCGTTACTGCTAACTGGCTCTTCGGAAAATGTCAGAACGTTGAAATTGTGTCCGCCACGAATTAAAGATTGATAATCGCGAGAATAAAAAACGTAATAACCTTTTTCGAGCAAACTTTCCGCAATTACTTTCGTCAGGATATTCGGGCCCTGACCCGCTTTACCACCGAAAAGAATATTGAATCTCATCTTATGTAATTTTTGACAAAACTAATATATATAAAGTTTGGGAATTTGAAAAAAACGAGGAAAAGAGAGGAGATGAAAATTCAAGTAAAACAAGCTTACGACGGACTAGCAGAACACTATCTCAAATTAAGAAAAGAAGATACTTCAGTAAAATTCTACAAAGAGATTCTTGAAACTCCTTATTTGCTTAAACTTCTTGGAAATGTAAAAAACAAAGAGATTTTAGACTTAGGTTGTGGTCCGGGAGTTCATGCTAAAATCCTTACAAAAAAAGGAGCAAAAGTTACCGGAATAGATAATTCATCCGCATCGATAAATTTAGCAAAAATTGAATCTCCCGGATCTAAATTTTTAGTAGGAGATATTGAAAAACTTCCTTTTAACTCAAATGAGTTTGACGTGGTCTTTTCTGCAATGGTTATCGGTCATCTAAAAGGCTGGAATAAACTATTTAATGAAGTCAACAGAGTATTAAAAAAAGATGGCATTTTTGTTTTCTCGATATACAATCCATTTAAAGAAGTTGTAATAAAAAAAGAATGGGAAGGAAAAGAGTTTAGAGTAATTGAAAATTATTTTGATGAAAAATTAATCTACGACGACTGGAAAGCTGAAAATAAGAAATTCAAAGTCTCTCATCATCACAAAACTTACGGAACGATAATCAAAACCCTGGTCAAACACGGATTTGAATTGATTGACTACGAAGACTGTAAGCCTCCGAAAAGCGCGAAGAAAAAATATCCGGAGAAATATGATGAAACCATAAACATTCCAAACTTTTGCGTCTGGAAATTAAAAAAGAGGACAAGATGAAAATCCGCGAAATAACCAAAGCAGATAAAGAAAGTTGGATTAAGCTGGTTAAGTTAGCTGACCGGCGAGATGAAAAATGAGCAAACAAAAATTTTATAAACCATTAGTTATTGTCTATATTAACATACACTCCAGTGATTCGAAAGGATCGTTGGATGAATTTCATACTTTAAGTCCCCGGTATGACTCTTCGGAGGAATGCCGGGTTTCCTACTCAATTTTTTCTGAGGGGGCATTATGAAAAAAGCTATGTTCTTTTTTGATGCTAATAATTGGTACCATAACGTAAAAAGGTATCATAATCCGTCCGAGATTGATATTCAAAAATTAGTTGATCTTCTTTGCAAAGTTAAAAATTATGAACTGGTCGAAATAAGATGGTATGCTTCAATTCCAAGCATTTCTGATGGAAGCGATATGTATTATAGACATATTTCTTATTTGGAATCATTAGAGAAAAAGGGCGTTAAGGTTATTACAAGAAAATTGCAAAAATTATCTAATAAAGAAATATTAAAGAAAAAACAACAGACAATTAATGATTTAGATTTATGCGAGAGCTGTGAAAAATTAGTTGAGGCAAATTTTTTAGATTTGGCAGATATTAAAAGAAAAGAAAAAGGAATTGATGTTGGAATTGGAGTAGATATGCTTAATCTTGCAGTTATTGAAAATAAATGTGATGTTTGTGTTTTAATTTCGGGTGATGCTGATTTTGTTCCAGCATTAGAAATTATAAAAAATCACAAGAAAGAAATTTTGACTGCTATGACTCCGAAGGGATATTCAAAAGAATTAATTGAAAAATTTCCATATTTTATATTAAAGAATGAAACATTATTAAAATGCATAAAAGATTATTCTAAGAGAGCAGTAAAATGACGCCCATATTAGTTTTTAACGCTGGAAGTTCAACGCTGAAGTATGCTTTATTCAGCGGAGAGAAGCAAATAATTTCCGGAAAGATTGAAAATTTGAAAAATTCGGAGGATTATAAAAAAGCGCTTGGGAAAGTTATCTCTGAATTAAAAGAAAAAAATTTATCTTTCGATTATATCGGACATCGCGTTGTTCATGGCGGGCCGCTGAAAGAAAGTTGTTTGATAAATTCGAAAGTTGAAAAAATAATTGAAAAATTTTCTGAACTTGCGCCGCTGCATAATCCTGTTGAATGGGAGATAATTAAAGATTGTAAAAAGTTTAAGAAGAAACAGTTTGCTATTTTTGACACTGCGTTTTTTCACGATATTCCGGACAAAGCAAAAATTTATCCGATTCCAAAAAAAATTTCTGAAAAATTTGAAATAAGAAGATACGGTTTTCATGGAACGTCGCATAAATTTGTTTCGAGTGGATTAAAAGGAAAAACAATAACTTGTCATATTGGAAGCGGGGCGAGCATAAGCGCGATTGTCGACGGAAAAGCGGTCGATACCTCCATGGGATTCACGCCGATGGAGGGTTTGATGATGGGGACACGCGCGGGAGATATTGATCCGGGATTAACTTTATTTTTGGAAAAAAAAGGATATGATGCAAATAAAATTTTGAATTTTGAATCTGGGTTTAAAGCTTTCTTAAAAGATTATGATTTTCGTTATGTGAAAAATAATCTAAATAAAAAAGAAGTTCGTTTGGCTTTTGATATTTTTGTTTATAGAATTGTGAAATATATCGGGGCTTATGCTGCGGCGATGAATGGTTTGGATAATTTAGTTTTTACCGCGGGAATCGGAGAGAATTCAGATTTATTGAGAAAAGAAATTGCCAAAAACCTCGGGTTTTTGGGATTGGAATTAGATGAAGGAAAAAATAAATCGAACTCCGAAATAATTTCTTCTGCTAATTCAAAGGTAAAAGTTTATGTTCGCAAAACGAACGAAGAGTTTTTAATTGCTAAAGAGGTTATGAATTTGATAAAATGAAACAAAAAATTCCCGTGGAGGTTTCGGCGAGGCATGTGCATTTGTCTGTTGAGGACAAAGAAAAATTATTCGGGAAAGGATATAAATTAAAAATTATTAAAAATCTTTCACAGAACGGCCATTTCGCTTGTGAGGAAACTGTGACTTTGATAAACAGCGATAGAAAATTTGAAAACGTTCGTGTGCTCGGGCCGGAAAGAAAACAGACGCAGGTTGAAATTTCTATGACGGACGCGAGGCATTTGAAAATTAATCCGCCAGTCGTTGTTTCTGGCGACGTGAAAAATTCTCCGGGAATTAAAATCGACGGTCCGAAGGGAATTGTGATGTTAAAGGAAGGAGTTATTATTGCGAAAAGACATGTGCATTTGTCTCCGGACGAAGCGAAAGAGATGAAATTAAAAGACGGCCAGAGTATTAAAGTAAAAATTTCTGGAGAAAGAGGATTGACTTTTGATAATGTTATTGTAAGAGTTCACGAATCATTCAGAAAATTTATGCATATTGATACCGACGAGGGAAACGCGGCGGGAATAAAACAAGAGGCGTTTGGCGAGATTGTTAAATAGATTTCAGAAATTCTTCTTCGACATGGTCGAGTTTTCCGGGAATAATGAAACAATATGGTTTGTTAACTTTTTTCGGCAGTTTATCTAATGTCGCATAAGAAATTTTTTCTTTATTTGTTCCGAGAGATTCGCAAAGGATTATTTTTTCCAATTTAAAATTTTCTTTTTCACAAGATTCTTTTAATTGTGAAATAGCGTCGGCGATTTCCATTCCAATATCCACGAGTAATAAACTATGCGCGGAAATTTTCTGATTGTCTTTTAGTATGTTGATAAAACTCGTCGGTCTGTAACTCACTTTCCAGGTGGGCATACTCGCCGTCTTTCCAAATTTGTATAACTGAAGTCCAGAATTTGCTATCGCTGTGAAAACACTTGCTGAATGAAAAATTCTGAATGGAATTTTTTTCTTTTTGCATTCCATTATTATAACGTCGTGCGTCGTCGCGGCGAGTGGCGAGCCGTATATCAAAAGCGAGATGTTCTTCTTTTTTGCTTCATCTAAAAATATCATTCCTTCGACTTTTTCTCTTCCTAAAGAGATAATCGGTTTGCCGATTAGTTTTTCTAGGTCATTTATAGAATAAGGAAAGTCGACAGTATAATTTTCCAAATAAATTAAATCTGATTTCTTGCATGCTTCCAAACTTTCGATTGAAAGTCCTTTTTCAGATAGGCCGAGGCCGATTAAATTTAGTGTCATGTTTTTATATAGAAAGAATAGTTTTAAATTATTGGGTTATTATGTCTCGCCTAATTTCATAATGGCCATAGCCATAAAACATCCTATTTGTGCAACCCGTTACATTTGGATTATTTTTTTGAACTTTTCTTCTGAAGGCGCTATAAATTTCTTCAGAGACCTTAACTCTTCTTCTTTTTGAATTGGGCTCATCAGGTTCCACTATTGCAACATACTTTCCATTGCTGCGAGAAACTTGTATAATCTCTCCGGTTAAATGATTTATCATCGTAGTTATCACTTAGAATTTTGTCTTAAAAATGTTTCGGAAAATTAAATCATTTACTGCTCACTTCGTTCGCAGATATTATTTGCTCAATCACCTCAGAGTTCGGTGATTTCGCGAGAAATGTCAAGAATGAATAAAACGAACTGTGATGAGATAGATTCAGGAATTTTAAAAGAGTTAAAAATTAGTTTTTGAAAATAAGAGCGGGAAAATTAATTTAACGGCTGTAAAACAAATTCTGCGCGTGCGAGAATTTCGCCTTCGTTTACGACTTTGGCCATTTCGATAAAATTATCTTCGGAAAATATGCAGATTATCTGGCCGACTTGGAAAGAATTTAAACTTTTTTTGTCAGCTAAAAAATCTTCAATCAATTTTGCGCCGTGAAACATTTTGTCTGCAAACTGTGACTTAATTTGGATAATTGGATAAATTTTTGTAATTATTTCCGCGGGAATTATCATGTCGCGAAGTTTTTTATCGTTTCCTTTTTTATATTCTGCAACTGCTTCTTGAAATTGGTATAGATTAACGAATGGATAAACCGAATCTTCCTCGGAAAAAATACTCGCTTTTACTCTACGCAGTTCTAACATATGCGCGCCTTCAATTTTTTCTCCCAAATCGGAAATTAATTTTCTTATGTAAGTTCCGGCCTGACATTCAACATAAAACAAAACATCTTTGTCGTTTTTATCAACTTCTAAAATTTCAAATCTTTTTATTTCGCGTTCTCGCAACTCGCGCTTGACATTGCTTTTTACCGGAGGTTTTTGCATAATTTTACCAATGAAATTTTTTATTTCAGAATCTAATTTTTCTTTTGTAACGTTTTCGTGAATGTGCATTATTCCGATATAGGCTTTGTCGTGTCCAGAAAAATATCCTGCGAGCTTGCACGCGCGGTTTAATCCGACAGGAAGAATGCCAGTAACTTTTGGGTCGAGTGTTCCAAAATGTGACGTTTTGTTAAGATTTAATTCTTTTTTTACGAATTCGCTAACTTTGAATGATGTAGGACCGGAACATTTGTCAATGTTTATTATTCCAAATTGCAAAAGCTCTTTCGTCGATTTTTTTTGTTTTAATTTCTTTATGTCTAGTTCCATTAGAAGGGAGAATTTGATGAGTTAATAAAATTATTTATTATTGGATAAGTTTTATTCCTTATATTTATGTCCGAGAATTATTTTTTCTGGATAAATTTCTTGTTTTTCTACGATATAAGAAAAAATAATTCTTAACTTGCCAACTCATAATCTACAGCTTCCGGCCAAATCATAATGCAAATGCTTATACCTTTCTGGATTTTCTGAAACTTCATTGAATTTTTTCTTAATTCTTTCTTGTATTGAAGAGTCTATCTTCCTGAAATCATTTTCAAATTCCTTAGTAGGCAGAATTTTATAGGGCATTCCAATCTGCAAAGTCTCTCTTTTTTATTTGTTCTTTTGATTTTTTATAAGAGGCCATAAATTCCTTGTTGCCCATAAGTTCTATTGACTCGACTACTGAATCGAACTCATCCCTGATCCTTAACAAGTCGGCTATTGCGCTTTTATTTATACATACTTCTTCCATTTTGTTTTTAGCGTAATGTAATTTATATATCTTTCTAGAGTCATAGTTTGCTGTAAAAGAAAGATTTAAATAGTCATATCAGATGATATGATTATGGAAAGTCAAGCTGTTAAGAAAAGTTATGTTGAAACGAACGACGTGGCTAGAAGCCCGACGCTGCAGACCGTTTTAATGGTTGAAAAATTTATTGATGATAGCTCTGGCGAATATAAAAAAACTGAATTATTTAACAATCTTCCTAAAAAAGTTATGTGGCAGACGTTTCAAGTAATAATGGAATATCTTGAGAGCATTGGAAAAATTGCATATGATAAAGAGGGCTACGTTGTTTATATTTGGAATCCGGAATTTTATAACAAAATGAAGAATCGCCCCGCAATAAAATTATGAAACCAGAAAAAGTTGTTTTTGTCGATGATGAATTGGAGAAATCTTTTAACTCCTTGAATGAGAATGATCCAATTAAAAAGTCTTTAAGTCGAGCCATAAAAAATATTCAAGAAGATGCTTTTTGCGGAAGGAATGTAAAAAAAGAATTGATACCAAATAAGATAATACAAAAGTATAGTATAAACAATCTTTGGATATATAATTTACCCGATGGATGGAGAATGTTGTATGCTCTTACTTCTTCAGGAAATATTGAATTAATTGCTGCTGTTCTTGACTGGATGAATCATAAAGATTATGAAAATTTATTTAATTTCTGAAAATTTCTTATTCCACAGTAATAAAGCAATATTTAAAAATAAAAAAACTTTTGGGGAGATATGAAATTTAAAGAGGGGTTAGAAACTTCTAATAAAAAGAAGTTAAAAAAATTTTTATTTTTTTCAATTGTCTTGATAGTCTTTATGAATCTTAGCCTAATAAGTGCTATTGTCCTTAGTGGAAAATTTGGAACTGCTACTTTAAACCCTGGTGAAAAATATACAGTAAATATTCCCCTCATAGGGTATTCAAATATAACGACAATTTGCGGAATTGCATCTCGACAAGATAGCACAAAAGTTCAGGGAATTAATGTTACAATAAAATATTATAATACCAATACGACTATTGGATCAGCGATCACAGACTCTAGTGGGCATTATTGCATAAACCTTCCTGCTGTAAATAAAAGCAATACAAAGGTAGATATATATGTGGGTTATGATAACAACACATATTCTTTAGGAAATAATGAATATGATGCTTATTTTGATAATTATAAAAATTATAGCAAAGGTGATGGCTATGCCGCACTGACGGGAGCTATAACAAATTATGATGCGGGAATAAGTAATGGGCGAGTTGATGTAAACCTCCAATATTGGGGCACAACCCATTATACTATATTTGATTATCAAAGATATTATGTAAGTATCGATTCTAGTGAAGTTTATTCTGTGCCAAGTGGAGAATTTAATGTCACCTGGCAAATACCGAGCGATGCTGAACTTGGACAGTACAAATATTATATAAAAACTTCATTTAATGGGGTTGAAAAAGCACAAAGCATTTATTTTAATCTTGCCGGATGAATTGATTAAATAAAATGGGGTAAAATATAATTTATGGACAGATTAAATTTTTGGCGATGTCTCAATAGTTTCGTTTTTGCATTCGTTTTTGTGATGTTGTTTGCAGGAGTTGCTTCTGGATTGAAATTCGGCGTCGCGCCGTCGAGCATGAACCTTAACGGGATGGCCGGAGAAAACATCTGCGGGAAAGTTAATCTTGATTCTGATAGAGAGATTTCTGTTTCTGTAGACGAGCTTTGGAAAAATGATTCTGTCGAGAGCCGGAGAATACAGGATTATAACATGAACGGCTCGGATTTGGGAATAATCCGAAATTATGAAAAAAGTTTTAAGATGAACGCGGCGAAGGAAGAGGAAATTTGTTTTCGGGTAAAAAATCCAGGAATTTATACTGGTGCTTTAATTTTTAACGCGGAAAACGGATACGCGAGCGTCGGCGTTTGGGTTGTTCTTAATGTTACGGAAAGAAAAAGTTATCTTCCCGACATTGGCGGAATCACGGGCAACGCGGTAAATTCAATTAAAGGCGTTGTTGGAAAAATTTCTCTTTTGACTTCTGTTATTGTTATGAGTTTTATTTTTGAATTGGTTCTTCTTTTACTTTTGATAAAACTGGGAAGAAAAAAACGAAAAATGATGGATGAGATGAAAGATGAATCGGAAGATGATGTTGAAGATGAGGATTTTTTGCCGAAAAAACGGAAGAAAAAATAGTTTTAATTCTATTGACTTATTCGACGAAGAATTTCTTTTGTATTGATTTGGTATTACCTGCTTGATCGGTTGCTACGAAAGTAACATTGTGCCATTTTCCAGCCCCACTAAGAGCAACTGTTTGATATCTTAAATTGCCGTATTGAGTACATTTAGTACATAGAGTAATCCATCTCGGGAAAAAAGCACTTGAGTCATAATATTTTAAGGAAGTAGTGCTTGCATCGTCTCTTAAAGTTATATTAAATGGAATTCTTTGGTTGTAAGCTTTAACATAGACCTTATTCTGTATTGGAGAATAAACATTTAGCACTGGCTTGCTTGTGTCAACATATATTTTTATTTTTGTTGAATTTATTGTTCTTACAGGATCGCTAATTCTAAAGTAATATTCGATGGACTGCCCGTTAAATGCAGAAAGATCCAGAGTTATCTCGCAAGTTTTTAGCGTGCCAGAGACATTACAGCCCGTATCTATTTCTGTTCCATTGATTACAAGAGTAATATTTACTAGATTTATTTCAGTATATCTTATTGAAAATTTTGAGCCGTTTGTAAATGTATTTCTTGTTGGAGAGGTACTTGTTATCCTCGGAGATATTGTATCAACTAAGAAAGAAATGTTTGATTTCTGATTAATTACACAAGCATCTGTGAAATTAAATTCTACATGATGCCAACCATCTGCGAAGTAAACTTTGTTATCATAAGAAGAACAATTTCTACATAATAATCTAGGAAGATAAGGCGGATAACCATAATCCATAAATTTCATTTCTTTGAGAACGCTATCCGAGCTGACATTAACTAAAACCTTATTGCTTCCGTAACTTGCGCCATCAATCGGTGATATAACGCTGCTAGTAAATCCGGTTATGGCTGCAATATCAAAATTCCAATCTTGTGAGAATAAATTTCCGGCATTATCCTGGCCGCTTATAGTTACTAAATGATTTCCAACAGTTAAATTATTCGTCGGAAAATAATCCGTTTTTAATTTATAATCGCCCCAGCCAGATTTGTTCATTTCTGCAGTCACATCTGTTCCGTCGATTTTCATAATTAAACTACTTGAATTAACATTTGAATTTCCAGAATAAATATCGCTCACAATACTAGATATAGCTGGTTTGTAATTGCAACTGACAAGAGAATTATTTGTTGGCGATGTTCTTTCCAATCGCGGTTTTGTTAAATCTATTTTCAAGGTTTTATTTTTTTGAGTTTCCATCCCGCAATAAGTATTTGACCAATAACCCAAAGTTAAAATTCCTGCTCGTTCTGTAGGAAAAAGACCGTCGTTTTCTAATCCGAAAGTACCATTATAACTTTCTTGATGTCCCCTTTCCCATTTGTAGAAACTTTCAGAATAATTTGAAATCAGGCTGAAATTCGGCTCGGTAACATACCATCCGTTTAATCCGTCTGGAGTTGAAGGATTAATTTCCAATAACGTTCCAAATAAAAATTCATTAGTTTCACTAGAATGTCCATACGAATCGTTGGTAAAAAATTTCCAGTAGAATGCTCCGTTAATTGCACTTGAATTTAAGAAATTAGAATCAACAATGTAAGAACAAGAGTACAATGTTCCATTGACGTTGGTACAATTAGCAGAATAATTTTTCCAGGTTCCTTCGAAGTTTGCTTCGAGTAAAACGCTTTCAAGATTTAATTCATCTACATTTATATTCAAGATAATATCTTTATTGCTATAATAACAAGGATTTGCTGAGGTGTTAATTATTGCCGGAGGTATTGTATCGATAGAAAACGTTATGTTCGTTTCATTTAGATTTCCTAATGAATCGTTGGCATACGCAAAAATTGTATGAACTCCGTCGGAAAACCAATTGATTGTTGGTAATGTATAAACAAAGGATGAACCGTTTTCTGACCACCATACTGATTGAACATCGCTTGAATTTGAAATATCAATTAATATATTGTTTGTATTATAACCAATAGATGCTGGAGAATTAAAGGCAACGTATGGGGGAATAGTGTCCACTAAAAAATTAACGGTACTTGAATTTTTATTTCCGAAACTATCTTGCACAAATAGTTTAATATTATTCCAGCCTTCATTCCATGTTTGACCGGTTATATTTTCTCCACAGATTATTGAAGTATTTGTTTGGCCGTTGTTTCTCGTCCAGGAGCAATTTTGCAGGTTTGTATCACTAGCAATATAATTTACATCTAGGCTGTTTATGTTAAATTTGGAATTGTTAGCTGGAGAAACTATAGTTACTTGAGGTTTTATACTATCAACTAAGAAACTAACTGAACTTGAATTTAAATTATTAAATGAATCATTTACATAAATAGCAACAAGCGTATTTCCTTGATCCCATACGGCGGTTGTTATGTTGATACCGCAAATAATTGTCGTGTTAGTTAGTCCGTCGTCTCGTGTCCACCAACATGACTGCAAGGTTAAATCTGAAATAGTATAAAAAATATCAAAAGTGTTTGTAGTTTTCTTTGAGTTATTTGTAGGGTTGGTAATTTTTATGTTTGGATTTTGCGTATCTATTGTAACCGTTCGAGTTTCGCTGTAATTAATTTTATTTGTAATGTCGCTTGCGCTGGCGTTAAATGAGTATGTTCCATCAGCTAGAAAATATTCCACGAATATATTTTGTAGAACTGAAAAAGTTGTATTCATTAAAGAACCTGCGGAATTGTATAAGTTTAAAGTTAAATTAGATAGGTAAATGCTGTTTGAGCTTACATTGACTGTGAATTTATTATAATTTATAACTCCGGAGGATTGAGTTGGAGAAACGAAATCAACATTAGGTGTTTCTGTGAGTAAAACGAGTTTAATTGCGTCGGCGCAAGTGTCTCCTGCGCTTGTTGTATTCAATCTTACGAATTGATTTGGTGTAATGCTTGTTAAATTAAATTCATAATTTCCTAATAATTTCCAACCAGATGGCGTAAAATCTCCGGAAGAATTTCCAAAGGCGTCTTTAGTTTCATCAACTGCTGTGAAAGAAAGTCCTTTAGCATGTCTTATTGTAAATTGAACTGCCGTCGGCCGAGCAGAATGTACGCAATAGTGAGCGTAAACGCTATAATTTCCTTTTGTGCTTATTGTAAGATTCCATCTTGCGGTGCTGCTTGTTAGTGTGTCAGTTTCATAAACGTAATCTCCATTATATCCGCAGGCATTATTAGCATTAGTCCAAGATCCAGTTGTTGAAAATTTAGAATCATTATTATCTATAATTACTTCATATGCGGAGACAAAAATAGTAAGCGCTAAGATGAAGATTAGGCCGACAAAAACGAAGGCACCTATTTTCCCCCAATTATTTTTCATAATTTATTCTCATGGCTGTTGTTTAAATAAATTGTTGTCCTGTCCGGTATAAACTTTGTTGTTAGAACGAAATGACAAAAACAATTTATTTTTTTAAAAAAAATTCCGCAAAAATAAAAGTTAACTAAATAATGACTTCGGAATTTTTGTCAAATCAAAGTGGCTACAGAAAACGTTTTTCCGTCGGTGAAAAATGTTTCATCGTTTGATAGTAATAAAAAGAAATATTAGATTTATTACAATAATCCTTATAAATTGATTAAAGTTCGGGAAAACATGGTGACCAAAAGAGAGTCAGTTTATTCAGAATCGTCAAAGAATATTTGTTCCTTATCATTTGATTTAGAAGATTTCGCGGCTCATAGTTATACAACACTTAACAAAGTGTATAACATATATACTAGTGAAAGGAGGTTTATTTAAAAGAAAATGAAAAACAATTATGCAATTTTTGTGATTGCTTTAATGGTGTTATCAATGGCTCCGGTTGTTTTAGCTGATGGTACTGACGTTGGTGGTGGAATCATCATCGGTGTTAATAGTACAAATAATGTGCCAGTAGTTTATACTGACGCAACACAGAGAAGCTGGTATCCTAATGACCAAACATTCAAGACTGCAAATGTCTATGGCACTGCAGGAGTTAATGTGTATGGTGATGATTTTTATGACCTTGGTATAAGAGGAGACTATGTATTCGCTGGTGAAACTGTAACTAATTATGTTATTGTTGAGGATAAAGATGGAGCTTCAGATATTGATTCTGTAATCCTTACAAAAGATAATATTGGTATGGGTTCATGTAGTGAAATTGCTGAGGCTAATTTGATTGCGGGAGGAGCAGTAGATCTCAATGTAGTTGCATTAGGTTATGCCGACTGGGCAGCTTATGCTTTGGCTAAGTTCGGAGTAACATGGGATACAGATACAATGAATGTATACAGATGTAAAATGGTTGTTCAAAATGCTTGGACTGGTGTGCCTGAAATAAATGTAAAGGCTACAGACAGAGCTGGTGCAACTGCTATTGGAAGAACTGATAGATTAACTATGAATCCGGCATTAAAGATTGATTTGAATGGTCAAATTAATTTCGGTAGTGCTAACGCAGGAGACACAGTTACATCAAATACAGTTTATTTGGAAAATGTTGGAACTGAAGGTGTTGTAATGGATATGTACATCGCTTCAGATGATTATTTCACTGATCCAAATAATGCGGCTGCAATTTGTGGTCTTGCTAATGGAATACCATTCGATGCATTTAGTTATTACGCAACAAAGGGCTCTGTAGATTCAGGAAGCAACGATAATGCTTTCCCTGGATTGAGTACGCAAGTAGCTCCTATATGCGCAGCTAATGCTGATGAATACACAACTTTGACATCTCATTCAGAACATGTCGAGGATATGTGTAGAATCATAAATCATAGATCAACGGCTTCATTCTTGACTCAGGGACAATCTATGTCTATGACGTTCAGATTGACTGTACCAACACCATGTAAGGGATCATTCAGTGATGGAGAATTCCATATGGTTGGAAGAGTAGTTTAAACTTTGATTAAATTTTTATTTTTTATTTTTGGGATTACCTCTTTCTCGACGAGAGGGGAGAGAGGCTCATAGTCTAACGTTTCTTTAGGAAAGAAGCGTAGGTAAGAAAAACATCCTTCGGAAAACGTTTCTCTTGGAAAGAGAAGCGTAAGTAAGAGAAACGACACACTTCGAAGAGAAGGAAAATTCTCTATGGGGGGCTGGGCAAAAAAGTGATAATTAAATTCACATAAAAAGATAAATGGAAAAATTAAAAATTGTTATTGCGTTTGCATTTTTTCTATTAGGAATTATATTTTTATTTCAGGTTGCTTCTGCGGAAGATGGCGGAGGAATTGGAATGGGTGGAGGAATGGGAATAAGCATTGTTGTTGGAGATGATTCAAATAATAATACTGTGAATCAAAATAATTCGGTTGTAGATCCGACAAATAATTCAAGTAATAATGTTGTTAAATTTCAGGAATATCACAAAAGCAGCAATTCTGAAAATGACATTAAATTAAATTCAAATGTTGTAAATGATGAGCTGCAAGATTCTGCCGACGGAAATTCAAATGAAGTTATTGTTTTGAAGAATCAAAATCTTAATGTAAATGATAGTTCTGAAATAAATTTTCTTTGGTTAGCGAGTCCAATAGTTTTATTTATATTTTTAGTTGGACTAATTTATATAAATTATTTGAGCTCAACAAAAAATGGTTTAACTGGGAACGAGTAATAACATAAAATAGCTATTATATCATAACAATTATTATAAAGGGTTGGAAGTCTAAAATTAAAATGCAAAAGAGAAATTTATTAATTGCACTGGCTGTAGTTTTTTTATCAGTTCAGTTTGTTCTGGCGTTCACAGCGTCGATTTCAAATCCGAGAATGGTTTTGTACCAAAACATTACGCAAGGAGAAAAATTAGTCTTTGAAAATAGTGTTACAGTAAACAATGATAATCCTAATGACGTTCAAATTACAATTCAACCAACTGGCGACTGGAAAACTAGAGTAAATGTTGCGGAAAGTAATTTTACTTTGAAAGCTGATGAAAGAAAAGAAGTTGTTTATACAATTTCAATTGAAGAGTCAGGATATTATGGGGGAGACATATTAGCAACGTTCTCTGACGGTAATTCAAATAATACACTTTCTGCTGCGCAGGAAATTGAAGTTTTCGCAATTGATAAAGCGACTGGAAGAGTTTTAGAAAGAAAAACTTCCAATGCAATTACCGGAAACGCGACTTTAAGTTTGTTGGGAATGAACTCAATGACTGTTGTTGCAATTATTTTAGCAGTCATCTTGGTTATAATTTTAATAATCTATTTTATGAAGCGAGGTAAGAAAAATGAACAGCCCTAAATTATTTTTAATTTTTGTAGGAGTTTTATTGGTTTTAGGATTTTCTGGAATGGCGAGCGCGTATAGCGCGGATGTTGCGTATATAATGTCAACTCCAGATAAAATAAAATACACTTTTACGGAAACATTAAACGAGATGGGATTGACATATAATCCGATTTATTATAATGACATAAATACAACTAATTTTAGCAATTACCGAATGATTTTGCTTAACGACGAATATTTTGAAAACTGGAAAGATATTCCAATAAATAATGTTCCGGCTTTGATGGTTAACGGAAGAAATATGGAAAATTGGGGATGGACATCAAGAATAACAATTTCGGCAAGCGATACTATAAGAAATGTACGCCTTAACACAACTCATGAGATAAGAGATGACTTGCCATTGACCGTTCCGGCATACAATATGGCCGATAGAAGTATATATTTTCTGGGAAAATATGATAAGTATAATGGATTAATCTCGGTTGCACAGGATACTTATGATTCAAGAAATGTAGTAATCGCTGCTGCAGAAAAGGGAACTATTCTGACAAAGACAGGATATGCAAACACAACGATAAATGCGAGAGGAGTTTTCTTCGGAATATTTGAATCAGAATCAAATAGTCATAATGATAGATATTGGACGGCTGAAACAAAACAGCTTTTCAAGAATTCAATTATTTGGTTGATAGGTGGTGGCGGACATAGTCAAACTTTTGATATGCAATTAAAGCAGGGATGGAATTTGATTTCATTTCCGTTGCAGTTGGAATCGAGCGATGCTGCGGCATTGATTGCGGCCAATCCGCAGATAACTGCAATAAAAGATTATAATGGATTCTTTATTGATGCGATAACTTTGCAAAATAATAAATGTTATTTTGTCAGATCGAGTCAAAACTTTACGCTTACGGTATCTGGTTACGAAATAACTGCTCCACAAAATGTGGTGCTTCAGGAAGGAATGAATTGCGTTGGAGTTTCGTCTCTTCAGAATATTGGGCTAGGAACTTTGCCGACGGGAATTATCGAAGTTTCAAGAAGAGCGAACGGCGACTGCAACGATTTTGAGATTTCAACAAAATATTCAGGAACATGGAATAATAATTTTCCGCTTGAACCTGGACGAGGATATTGGTTCAAGACAAATAGGGAGGTCAATTGGGCTTACAATCAGGGGTGATTTAAATGAATAAAATATTGATGACAATAATTATACTAATAATGGCAACACAAATCGCAACAGCAACAACGGTGAAAATATATCCGACAGATGATTCCTTAGTTAGAAGCAGTCACACTTCTACGAATTACGGAACGATAGATTTGCGCGCAGGATATCAGAGCAGTATTGGAACGGACAGAAGTTATTTGAAATTCGATTTATCTCCAGTACAAGGAAAAACAATAACGTCGGCAACATTTTCCATCGAGCCAAACAACAACGAGGGAAATGCGGTTGTGGATTTATTTTATGTTTCGGATGACAGCTGGAATGAAGAAACGGTAAAATGGAATTCGAAACCATCTTATTCGACGAAAATCGGCTCGAACACAGTCACAAGCAAGGACAGAATTTTTTATGACGTTAAAAGTTATGCGAGCGAACCGACTTTATCTTTTGCGATGGTGGAAAACGGGGAAGATGATTTCGCGCAATTTTGGTCAAAAGAATATAATACTGGGAGCGCTGACGATAATGTTAGATGGCCTTACATCGAAGTAACTTACGACGGAAGCGCGACATGCAACACTGCGGCAGATACGAATTGCAACGGATGTGTTAGTCTGTCTGAAATGGTAAACTTAATGTTAAAATATAAACAAGGAACTTCGGGAATTACATTGGCGCAAATGGTAAATATTATGCTTAGATACAAGCAGGGGCAGATAACATGTTAAACAAATTTTTATTTTTCGTTTTGGCAGTTTTATTTTTATCAAGCGGAGTTTTTGCGCTTTCAGCGACAAGAAGTTTTTCTGCTACAACAGTTAGTCCTTCTGATGTTGTTACCGTTTCAGTAAATGTAGATGCGACTGGCGCTTCAGTTTATGGCGTCGACGAATATACTCCTTCCGGCTGGACAATTTCAGGAATCAGCGACAGCGGAAGTTTTGATGGAGAAAAAATTTCTTGGTTATTCTTGGATAATACAAATAGAATATTAACTTACAGCGCGACCGCACCAGTAGCTGGAACTTACACATTCAGGGGAAATGCTAGCGATGGAACAAATGATTTTGCCGTCGGCGGACAATCGCAAATAATTGTTTCTGGAATTTCAAATGACACGACCGCTCCGGTAATATCGAGTGTGAGTGCGAGCGCGTCGCAAACAACGGCAACAATAACTTGGAGCACAAATGAAAATTCAAATTCAAAAGTTTATTATGGAACAACGAGTTCGCTCGGAAGCGAAAGAAATGACGCGTCTATGACTTCATCTCATTCAATTGGTTTAACAGGATTAAATTCAAACACAACATATTATTACAAAGTTAATTCTTGTGATGCATCAGGAAATTGCGCGAACTCTTCTACTACGAACAGTTTTACAACGCAGGCAGTAAGTTCGGGAACGTGCACGGCCGACGACGATTTAATGGTTAATTATGTGCGAGGAAAAATAATTGTTGCAGGAGAAAATGCGCCGGCGGGAACGGCTTACACAATTGAAGTTCTTTCAGGAGAAAATTCCGGAGAAAGTTACAGTGGAACGGTTGACACTGGATTAATTTCATCATTGAGAGGAAACGGATATTTTGACAGCGGAGATAAAATTATTTTCAGCACGGGAGCAAATTTTAAAGTCAGCGTTACGGGACAGACAGGATGTTCGATTCAAGGAACTTTTGCTAACGGTGGCAACGGAGATTTTGAAACGGGCGAGGGATTATTAATTCTTAATTGTTCTGGCGGAACGAATCAGTGTTCAGTAAATTCTGATTGCAGATATCCAAATGAAGTTTGTGTAAACAGAGTTTGTACGCCTTGTGTAATTGACAGTCAATGTAATGCGAACAGTGTTTGCCAGAGTGGAATTTGCGTAGGAAGAGGAGAGTGTAACAGCGACGCTAATTGCTCTGACGGAAATATAAGAACGGTCGACCAGTGTGTACATCCCGGAACGGCAGAGTCATATTGCTTAAACACGGAAGTAAATTGTTTAGAAAATCTTGATTGCGGGAACAGCGGATTTTTCGGAGAGGAATATTGTTTCATTGGTGGAATACATAAAAGTTATCAAAATTCGACGTGTAAAAATGCAGGAACATTAAATAGTTATTGCGTTGTTGAAAGATTTCCAATTTTAACGCAGATGTGCAACGACGGAAATTCAAATACTTTTGACAGATGCATTGAAGAAAGCGGAAGCGCTATTTGTGATTACACGACAATATCGTGCTCTGACAACGGCCAGTGCGACGACGGAAATTCTAGAACTATTGATGTTTGTATTAATCCGGGGACGGCCAACAGCCATTGCACAAATGAAAATGTAACTTGTTCGGCGAATGTTGATTGCGGAAACAATCAGTGGGTTATCGGAACAGAAACATGTAATGGTGAAAATGTTTTCAAAAATTATTTGAGCTACACATGTAATAATGCCGGAACAGCGACGAGTTATTGTTCTAATTCAGTAATATCTACAATTAATCAGACTTGCGCTTATGGATGTACGTCTGGAAGTTGTAATCCTGCGCCGGTAAATTGCACGGTTAATTCGCAGTGTGGGACTGACGGATGGAACGGAATTAATGTTTGTAACAACGGAAATGTTTTCCAGGGATTTGTAACTTATGTATGTAATAATCCTGGAGCAGAAAATAGCTATTGCTCTAACTCCGTAAATTCTATGCTTAATCAGACTTGCGCTTATGGATGCGCGAACGGAAATTGCTTGAGTCAACCCGAATGCACCATCGACGCGAATTGCAATGACAATGATGATCATACTGAAGACAGATGCGTGAGTAATGTTTGTCAGCATAATCCGATAACATGTTTGAATGCAAATGATTGCGGAATACCAACATTTGTGGGAAGTCCTGTTTGTCAGAGCGACGATGTTTGGCAGAATTATTTGACGTTCGTATGTAATAACGCAGGACAAACTTCAAGTTCATGTTCTAACTCAACAGCTTTAACGCAAAAACAAAATTGTGATTATGGATGCGCGAATGGAAACTGCATGAATCAGCCAATTGTTTGTTCTGGCGACGGAGAATGTAATGATAATAATCCGCGAACAGAAGATAAATGTTTGAATCCGGGAACAACGATAAGTTCGTGCCAGTATAATCCGATTATGTGTTTTAATAATGCAGAATGTGGAACGAATGGATTTTTCGGAGAGACAGTTTGTCAGAGTGGAAATGTTTTCCAGGAATTTATGACTTACTCATGTAATAATGCTGGTTTGTCGACGAGCTATTGCTCACATGCAACGGACTCAAGATTAAAACAGTCCTGTCAATTCGGATGTGTGAATGGAGCTTGTCTAAATAATGCAATCAAATGTTACAACGACGCGGGTTGCAACGACGGAAATGATAAGACCGTCGATGTTTGTTTGTATCCTGGAACGGAAAACAGCAGATGCGATTACAACGAAATAAGATGTTCGAATGATAACGATTGCAATGATTTTAATTCAAGAACAGAAGATGTTTGCCAAAATCTCGGATCAACGACGAGCAGATGCCATTATTATTCAATAAGATGTTTTAACAACGGGGAATGTGGAACTAACGATTTCCTTGGCGCGCTAAAATGCCAGAGCGGAAATGTTTATCAGGATTACGCGTCGTACACTTGCATATATCCCGGAACGAGAAACAGCGTTTGTGATATTTTAATTAATTCGCTTTTGAAACAGACTTGTTCATGCGGTTGTTCGAATGGAATTTGTTTAACTGCTCCAGCGAATTGCACCTGTTAGCAAAAAATTGGATTTCAAAATTTTGTTTTTTCACTGAAGTGAGGGAATGAAAAAAAATATACCTAACATGACAACAATGCTTTTAAACGAAAACCGAATAAGAAATTTATGGATAATAGTGCCTCAAAAGTAATAGTTATCTTAGGGGTTCTGCTATTGCTGGCAAGCACTAATTTCGCGAGCGCACTTAACGTGAAAATAGAAAATTCGCGCATCGTCGTCTCGCCTGTTAGTCAGGAAAAAATATATCGAGAAATTATTGTAAAAAACATGGGAAATGAAATTGTCAACGTCAATATTGAACCTTCGAATGAAGTGAAAAGATATTTAGATATCGCAGATAAACAATTTGAACTTTCTCCAAACGGAGAAAAAAATGTGAGCGTGATAATTTATCCGACTAATAATGAGCGAGTTGAGGGAAATGTTTCGGTTAAGTTTGAGTCTGAAAGCGATAAAAGTTCTTCGGTTCTTTTTTCTACAGTTATAATAAATAAAGCTCCTTCCGATGGTTCAAATTCTGAAGGAAATAAATTTTCTCTGACAGAAAAAATGGATTCTATCAAAAACTTTTTCTCATTTAAAAGAACGATGATAGCACTACAGCTTGCGATTACAGCATCATTAATTGGAGTTTTGACAGCATTAATCTTAAAAAAGAAAAAATTAAATTCAAAAAAGGCCGATAGGAGTTCATGAATAATAAGTTTCTTTTAATATTTTTTACATTAATTTTAATTGGCGGAATTGCGTCGGCGCAAAAAGTTTGTTATGTAAGCGACAGCGCAGATCCGAAAATTACAGAAATTATTTCTAGTTTAAACTTAGAATATGCTCTTGTTACGAGCTCACAAATTGCAAGTTATGATTACACGAGTTGCGACGGATTGATTGTTGGGTCAGGAACTTTTTCTGACGCAAGTTTGATACCGGTGAATGGAAAAAATTCTTTGATTTTGAATAATGAAAATGATTATTTGTATGAATGGAATATAGCATCGTATTCAGTCGGCATGATGATGAGCAAACCACTTACCGGAAGCCGTGATTTTGTAAATAGTATAAATAAAAATTTTGCAGATTCAACGGAATTATACAACAATTCTTATGTTGAGGCTTTTCCTTTGTTAAGAACTAATTCAGCAGAGGGAATGAAAAAAATAATTGTTTCTTCAGACAGTTCAGACAGAATTCTTGTGGGAGCGTTTTACCCAAATGGTAAAATGTATGATGGAAGTTATTCTTCTAAAAGATTAGTTTATTTTGGATTAACTGAAACAAATTCCTGGACGAGCGGAACGAAAAATCTTTTCTCCGAGTCTATAAGATTTATACTTAATGGAGAAGATTTCGACGGAGATGGTTATTGGAATGAAAATGATTGCAACGATAAAAATATTTTTGTTAATCCCGGAGCGAGAGAAATTCCATTCAACGGAATAGATGATGATTGCAAAGACGGCGACTTAAACGACGAGTCTAAAGCAACTTGTTCTGAAAGAGGCGGATTGATTTGCTCCGGAAACACAATTTGCGGTGGAAGATTATTTTCTTCTTTAGATTCTACGAACTGTTGCCTCGGAATGTGTGTGGAAAAACCACTGACATTTGAAAATATAAAAGCTTGCGGAAATTCGAGCGGAAATATTTTGATAGATATAGAAAATGTTGAAAGCAATGAGGAATTTTTTATTGGAGAAAATAAAACTGTTGAGGTAACTGTAGAAAATCATTTTAGCACGACAGAGAAATTTTATGTCCGGTTAAGCTTATATGACATGACAAGCAATAAAGAAGTTTTCAATAAAAAAGAAAAGGTGGATCTGGACGATAATGAATATTCAAATATTGAATTCGATTTAAATTTCGGTGAGGAATTTAAGGATGGCCATAAATATTATATTTATGTAAATGCTTATGAAAGTGATAACGAGAGCATCTGCAGTTCGGATTATGTTCCGATAGTTTTGGAAAGAGAATCTGACAGCGTAATAATTGACAGTTTAGAAATTGAGAACGTCGACGAACTAGTATGCGGAGATGTTGTAAAACTGAATGTTGGTTTGAAAAATTTGGGAACTAACGACGAGAATGTTTATCTGACAATAAGAAATTCGGCGCTTAATATAAATTCAAATAGAAATATTGAGTTGGAAAGATTCGGTGATGATGATGAAACTAGTGAGATTTTTATGCTTGCGATTCCGGACGAAACTGTGGAAGGAAAATATATTCTTGATGTGACTGCGACAATCGGCTCAGAAGAATTTAAAATGCAAAAAGAAATTTCTGTCGGAGAATGTTTCAGAAAGAGCAGTGCTTTGGGAACGGCGGACGAAACAATAACGCTGAATGAAGAGCTGACGTCAGAAGTTAAGCTGGCGGATTTTTTGGGAGACAATAAATTGCCGTTGATTTTGAATATGTTTTTCATAAATTTGGTTATGCTTTCGTTGGTCATGCTAATATATTTGAAGAGACGGAGAGGAAAAAGATAAAATGGCAAGAGAAACAATTGGAAAATATAATGTTCCTGGATTTGGGGGGATTGAATTAATTCATGATTCAGGGATGAATTGAACGGGCCGTATTATGCAAAAGCTCCATGCTATGGTAATGTTGCGAGACGAAGTCCAACGGAGAGCGAACTTAAAACTGCGACGATGTATTATATAGAATTTGAGTTGAATTGTCAAAAAATATGTTTAGAAAGTCAACTTGCCCCAATAAAAAGCTCTCTGGAAATTATTGCTAAGACGCCGGTTCGAGCTGTTATATTGGATGCTAATTTTATAGTATTAGAAGACAAGGAAAAAGAAGAAGTGCCAAAGGAACATTAACAAATAATGCGGATTAATTTCCAAATCGAAAGCCTTAAATATCTTCGAAATCGTCGAATTCTGTAGACAGACGGCGCGTTAGCCCTGCGCCAAATTGCAAACGGGCTTCATGGCAAGTCGAGAAGGGTGTAAGGATGGGTCAAACAGTCCTCATCGTACCGTTGACATTTTGTCCTGCTCGATCTTGTTTAAGTGAAATGGGTCAGGCCTTGATCGGAGCAGCCCTAAGTTTAAATTAAGATGCTTGCGGGGTCGCAGAATCGAGGAAAAATGAGATCAAATTGTTTGGTTTTTCCAAGCTAACCTTCTCGTCTACATTTTTTTAAAATATTCTCAACGCAAAATTTTTAAAGTAACTTAACCTAGTAGAAGTAAGGATACTTAAGATCTGGTCTGGGAACTTTGATACGATAAGACCTTGCTTAAGCTGAGGGGGTACTTGTTGCCCCAATCCTTGACTTTATATTATTTTGTTGATTACTTCAGTTAGTTCTTCTAAATCTTGATTGTCGGTAGTTTTTGTAGCTTTTATTTTTCCTTGATAAACTTTTCTTACATATTTTCCCGCCAAAGATTTTGGAAGTTTGTCCTGATTCTTATCTTCTCTTTTTCTAAACTCTATTCTTCGATTAAAAATCTCAGGTCTTGCAAAAAAACGAGACATTTTTTGTAAATAATGAACTACAAATCTTTCTGGACGAACATCTCTGCATAACAGCAAGGGTTTTGCCTCGGCAAAATCGCATAATGCCTTGTAAAGAAGATAAGAGTAAATAATAGCTATTACTTTTTGATTATGCTTTTTAGCTGAATCGGAATCTTCTTTCGAAATAAATCTCTTCTTAAGAATTTCTTTATCTCTTCCTTTTATAATTATAGAAAATTTACGAGAGTTTTTCACAATTCCTAATGCTGTGTCTTGTTCCCATTTATTATTTATTTGAGATGCGATGTCTATATGATAAAAATCATTAAATTCATTGATTTCCATAAATTATTTTAATAAATAGTATTTATATAATTTGGCGAGAATTATATATTTAAAATTATTTTTACTTGACCGACCGCCCGATAAGCAATATTTATAAACGATATATCCGTATTGGAAATATGAGAAAGAGCGTGAATTTATTTTTGGTTTTTGCTGTGTTGTCGTTGATATTTTTAATGCCCGCGGCTTTTGCTGCAACAAACACGACGAATGTTTCTTCTGGCACCGGTTCGGTTTCTCCGACGACGAATCCTACGGACAAAATTGAATTGGGATATAAATGTTTGAAAGATAAAGTGAAAGGAAAATGTTCTTCTTTGACTTTGGAAGAGCAAAGTTTTGTTTTGTTGGCGATGGGATATGATTCAGATGTTAGAACGGATTGTAAAAATGCTTTGACTGCGAGCATGGATGATCGGGGATGCTGGCCGAAGGGAAATTGTAATATAAAACAAACCGCGCAGGTGATGTTGGCATTGAATAATATTAAAGAAAATGTTGACAAACCGAAGGCATGGCTTGAGGGAAAAAAAATAAATGAAAATCAAATTGATTGGTACTTACAAATTGACAGCAACTCGAAAACTGTTTGTAAAATAACTTACGGACAAAATGGAACGACGGGACAGAGTTATACGACGACGTTGAATGAAGATAAAACTTTCACATCGAGTGTCGGACAGTGTTTGTCTTTGGCGTTAAATAATTATCAGTTAAAAATAAATCCTTCATGTTCTTCTTATGAATTTTCTATTTCATGCGATCAGGGATTTGAAACTTCTACGTTCGCAAAAAGCAACGGAATTATTTATATTTCTGCGGAAGCAAAGCAGGCATCTTCCGGCGGAACGACGACGGAGGAAGTTGTGTCAAAATGTTTCAGCATGAGTAGAAGTTGTGACTATGAAGGAAGTTTGTGGGCTGCATATGCAATGAAAGTTTTAGGAAAGGACACGAACGAATATGTTCCATATCTTAACGCATTTGAAGAGAGCAATACTAAATTGATGCCCGAGGCGTTTTTATATGCACTAACCGAACAACAAGTTTATCAGAATCAGTTAATTATAACGCAGAAAGAAAATGAATATTGGAAAGCTGATTTGAAAAATGACCAATTTTTTGATACGCCTTTGGCCGTACTCATGTTGGGGACAGGAGTTCCAGCGTCGTCGAATGCAATGAATTATTTATTGTCTGTCCAAAGCAAAGATGGATGCTGGTCAAGTGCTATAAGAAATACGGCATTTATTTTATATTCCGGATGGAGAAAAGCGGTTAGTGTTAGCATAGGGCCGACGACTCCAACTCAGTTAAGCTGTGATGATGAAGGATATCATTGTATTACTTCTGCGCAATGTTCCGACGCGGGAGGAAGTGTATTGTCAAAAGATAAATATCAATGTTCTGGAACTTTAGCTTGTTGTGATAAAGCAGCGCAATTAAAATTATGTTCTGATTATAGTGGGAAAGTATGTAACGTCGGAGAATCTTGCGATTCGGAAAGTATAGAATCTAAAGATGAGGAATCATGTTGTTTGGGAAATTGCATTAAGATTAGTCCAACGACTTCTGAATGTGAAAATAATGGGGGAACTTGTTATTCTAGCTGTATGGGGGATACGGAAGCAACAGCTTATTCTTGTGGAAGCACGAGCAAATTATGTTGCAAGCAAAAAGTTTCTGGCGGATTTTCTTGGTGGTGGATTGTATTAATTTTGATAATATTAATTATTGCGGTTGCGATAATATTTAGAGAAAAATTAAAAGTTGAATATTATAAAATAAGATATAAAGGTCGAGCGCCTCCAGGAACACCTGGTTCCACGACGGGGCCGGGAAGACCGATGGGACCGCCAGGAGCAATGGGCGGACGACCGATGATGAGAAGGCCTATGCCTATGGGAATGATGAGACGGCCGATGGGGCCACCAGGAAGACCAATGCAAAGAAGGCCAGTGTTCGGAACACAAAGAGCAGTTCAAGGAACTTTAGATAAATTGAGACGGTAAAATTATTCTTGGAGAATAAAAAATAGTGAGAGATAATTTCTTGAAAAGAACAATTGAATAAAATAAAACTAGTTTATATGTAAGTCACATTACTAACTGCAGAATTTCCAGCTTTGTCGACGGCTCTTATTGTTATGCTATGATTGCCATTCGCTAAATATACGGTTCTATCGCAAATTTTATTTGTTAATGTCGTACATAAAATATTCCATCGTGGATAAGAACTCAAGGAGTCATAATAAGATACTGAATTAAAATTTAACTCCGTTACATTTATTCTAAACTTAAAGTAATTTCTGTTTTTAGTTATATTTACCGAATTTATAATGGGGGAAGTTGTATCAACAATTACCCGATTTACTTTTATTTGCGCAGAATTATTTGCTACATCGAACACCATAAATGTATAGTTTAACGGTTTATTATCATAACTTTCTAAAGCTATATTCTCAAAGGAACAATTTTTGTTCAGTCCTGCGGGACAATCTCTTATCAGACTCATATTGCTAATATTAAAAATTACTCGAGGGCTATTTATTTCAGAATATTTAACATAAAACAGCGAACCATTAGTAAAACTATTTAGTGATGGATAACTTTGAATAATTCTAGGTTTTGTGCTGTCAATAAAAAATCTTTTTTCATAAGTAATATTTTGCTTATCTGTTGAAAATGCTCTTATTGAAATATTGTGCTGTCCATCAATAAAAGATAATGTTTTGTTAACTCCCTTACATCGGGTGCATAACGTAGTCCAATATCTTGAATTCCCCTCTCTGTACTCTAACTTAGTCAAATTTTTATTTGAAAAAATTTCAAGTCTTACTGCTCGTAAATTATATATTTTTTCTTGAGGATTATTTATCGTAAGAGAAAGATTAATACAACTAAAACTTTCTGTGACATTTTTATAAGACTGATTTCTTATACTGCAATCAGAAGTTAAGTTTGTAACAAGACAACATGATTCATAATTTAGATCCGTAAAATATTTAGTTCGTGTTTTTGTCTCTTGCTGTTCAGAACACGTCGACCAATCAGTATAAAATGGGTCTTGAATATTCTGAGAACAAAAATTACATGATTGATTTGTCCTATATTCAATGAATGTTTTATTTTCTACTTCTCCGCAAGAATTATTATCAAATTGAGTTAAGAATCTGCTTTGATTCATTTTGTCGTCGATTTGACAAGAGATATTTTGCCAAGAGCTCCAAGAGGAATTTACAAGATTTGGGGTGCAAGAATCACAAGTTAAATTTCTAAATTCCCAAGAGGTCTTATTTTTTCCATCATTCCATAAATCTGAAGACAAATTAGTTACAGCATAACAACTACTATAGTTTGAATCATATTGTAATCTGCTCCTATTTTGAATAATTAGCTTTGTTGAACATGAACTCTGATTTTTCCAATCAGTCCAGGAAGTATAAGCTAACGAATAATTGCAGTAATCACAGCTTTGATTTATCGGAGAAGGTTTTGTTGACAGGTTATTACAAGAATTTATGTCCACCCAATCTTTATACCGTAGATCATTTATCAGACAAGAACCCCCTGTTAAATTCTGAACCCAGTTAGGGATACAGGAACAGATTGGCCCGCTTGCACCATTATAATAGAGATTATCATTATTATCCACACAGTAAGTATTGTTAATCTGCTTATCGTCGGAAATACCGCTAACAAAAAAATAATTATTAAGAATAACATTGCCAAAACTATTGGTTATAAATAGCCCCACATTATTTCCACTAGCTACCCCATTATTTGAAAATTTATTATTAATAACCTTGTCGTAATTTGATTCCTGAATTATAATTCCCGCAATAGAATTATTAGCAAAATTTGAATCTTGAATAGTAACATTATTTACTTGATATAAACGAATTCCGACACTCGAATTTAATATATAATTGTTTAACAGACTAATACCTGAGGCGGGAGACATAACATTAATTCCATCATCTTGATTTTTCATTACACAATTTTTAATTGTGATATTGGTAAGATTTTTTCCCCAAATGGATCCCATCAAAACAAAGCCATCCCCATAAGGGCCCCCGATTAATGTCGAGCCGTCACAATCAAAAACAATATTACTTGAACCGATATAAAAAAATGATTGTCCCGAAAAATAACTTCCGTTACATAACTTAGTTGAATTAAAAATATTATAATAACTCCCATTTATCGGAGTAAAACAAGTTGGTTCGGGAATTAAGTTAATTGTTTTCATCATTGTTTGTGCACCCTTTACCCCTATGTTCTGATTTATATTACTGCCATTAACATAAACGGCATACATTCCCGATGGAAGAGTCAACCCGTAATCTACATCGCTGCTATCTCTATTAAAATAATACCACACGTGAGTTCCAAGTCTGGAAGGAGAATCATTATCAGTATAACTAAGTTCATAAAATTTATTTGTGACTATATTTTTTATTTGAACTGAATTAACACTACCTAAAGAACTAACTTTAATTTGTATCGCCCCCTTATGATATGGGTTTGTAAGAGAATTTGAGGGATCAATGTAAATATCGTAAGCAGAAAGTTTTGATTTAAGGTTACTTATCCCTAGATTTTTTAAAAATGAATCTGCTACATTAACTATTTTTTGGCTATACCCTGAATCGGATAAACCTGTTGTTGTCGCTCCAATCTCATTACGATGATTGTAACCATCGAGAATTATTAACGGAACATCTTTATTTAACAAACTTGTACTAGAAATTGCAACAAGACCATCATTACCTGCATCGGGTTCTCCATCTCCACCTTCTTTTGTCTCATCAGGAATACACGGAATCCCCATATTGCCAGTAATAGATAAATAATTTATATCAGAATTAAGAGGTTGATTATTTAACAACCAAGTAAAATCGCTCCCTATTGCTAAATCATTATATGCCTGAGCATTTGGGTCCTTTGGATCCACAATCCAACCACAAACAATCCCTGCACTTTCTCCACGCAATACGCGATTTGCTAAATATGAACCGTGTATGGGCCCCCCGATCATAGCATATTTCCGAATATTATTACCATAAGTTATATCTTGTTGAGACGGTCCCTTCCCCAAATTTTCTATATAACCTAATGTTACAAGTCCCCCCATACTATGAGAAAGAACATCAATTTTTCTATCACTTAACTGAGGATAATAAAATAATATCTGATTAATTTCATTTTTTAACAGACCGGATGTCATAAAATTACTAACATTTGCAGGAGTATATTGTAACATCCACACATCATAACCTGCATCAGAAAATTGATAGGGTATAAGATTCCAGTAAGAGTTACAATTTGTAAGCACACCCCAGCAAAAAAAATCTGAAGTAACATCCCCATTCATTCCATGAACTAGTAACAATGGTCTCCTATCATTAGTAATACTATAGTAATATAAAATTCCGGAAGGATATTGAACATAATCTATATTATACGACGGTGAATTTGAAGATTTGGAAAGCATATCGCCTCGATCATAGTCTCTAGAACCCCCTGTTTCAAATAAAAGGTTTGATTGAGGAATAGGTTGTAAATTTAACTCATCTGATTCCCACAGCATATTAGGATGATTATATTCTTTATTACTCCAATAAGTAATGCTAACTGAATGATTACCTTCGGATAAACTTAGACCCTGTTTTCTAAAATTCCCATTTGTATTTTTTTGCCAATCGTCAATTAAAGAAATATTATCTATAGATAGTTTAACGCCGCCAGAAACATTCAAGAAAAGATTATAATTCCCTTCTTTATAGACAATTAGAGTTCCGTTCCAATTAACAATAAAATCATTTAATTCTTGACCGAAAGATTGGCCAATCTGATTACTAATCCTCGAGTCTAAATTATTTGTATCTTGACTATTAATTTTTGAGTCCACATATACATTAATTACTTGCCCCAAATTAACCTTTTCAGAGTTTCCAAAAGTTAAATCTTGTCTGGATAAAAGTTCCCCATTTTCGTTTATATCTTCTTTGTAAATATAAATTGAGGGGTATATATTACAACCTTCCCAGCAAAATATTTCTTTTGATGGCTCAAATATAAACTTGCCTTTGTCTCTTGAATTTATTAAAATGTCCTCTCCGGTGGATAAATAATACCGTATTGATATATCCCTAAAGTCAACTTTATTAAAATCTCCACTAGAAGTAACCTTAAATTTATTAACTTCTGTTGTTATCGTTGCCGAAGTAATACATAAAGAGCTAATTATCATTAGAAAAAGTACAGAAATAAAAAAAATTGTTTTTGTATGTTTCATTTTAATTCCTTAATTTTTCATAAATAAATTTTATTAAAATACCCACTAGAAAGTAAATGGGCAAACTAATAACAATTGCTATATAACCACCAACACTAACCTGCTCAATGGTAACTGTATTTCCGCCACTTAGCAACTGCAAGATTAACAGACCAAAAAAATTAATTATAACAAAAAACAATCCAGAGACACATATACCGACCGGAAAATTTGAATTACATGGATACTGTGCTACAAGGAAAAGAGAAATGATGCCCAAAATAAAACATGATGCTATTCCCCAAGTCCAACTTCTTTTATCCATGATTTTTACACAATCAGCCATAATATAAACTTATCGTCGTTGAATTCACTAAATCGAAATAGTAAAAATAGGGTAGAAAATTCTAAAAAGTAAGTTTTTATCATATTTTTATGGTTTCCAAAGTATTAATTGAAATTATTATCGCAGTAAGTGTTTTATCTTTACTAATTAGCAATTATTACTCTTATAAAGAACAATCGGTTTCAAATGATATAATTCAATGCATGGATGTTCAGGTAAAGGTTTTAGATATCAGAGCCGACTTGAATGAATATCTTAACAGATATTCTATTTCTGAAGATATAATCAAAAACCAATCAGTCAATATCAATCAAACTACCTTAAACTGGTTTTTTAACAAAGACCTCAACACTGAAAGATTTTTTAATGAAATAGATAACCTTAATTTAATGAGGCCAAAATGGGAAGACTGCAGTTCTAGTTTATTTTTAAATATTAACAAAAGAAGCTATTATTCTTTTTGGTCTACTATCTCATTTTGGATTACTTTAGGCTTGAATATAACCGTGATTTATTTGCTAATCCAAAAGAAAAGAATAGAAAAGGAATAGTAAATCTCATGATAGGTTTATCTTTTTTATAGGGCACTAAAAAGTAGTTGTAAATGTTTATAAATGCGGGATACCATAGTACTTTGTTGGCTTGGTTGGGTGGCAATCGGTCACTCACTGAGGAAACCCGACTTCCCAACGCTTAATAGAATTTAATAGAACTTACTTCCTTTTTGCCGTCTTGTGTTGAAACCTTATGATTCTTGGAAAGAATTATTTTCCATCCTTCGCCCAAAATATCTTTTACCCATTGAACTGATTTTTGACCCCTATTAGCTTTTATAAAATAAGAACCGGTACAGATAATTAAATCTGAAATTTGAAGCATTTCTGATTGAGACATCTCAAGAGTTATTATTTTTTCAATTAGATGATTATTTGTAACATAATTTGTTCCTTGTTCATAAAATGTTTTAAACCAACTGCAAACCTCTCCGGAATTGCTCATAGTATCTGAGAAGATTAAACCAATTTCTTTCATTCCTTCTTTTTTGGAAATATCTTCTATGTTAAGACAAATTCTTTCAAATAAACATTCGTATGCAAATTGCATCTTGTTCCTAATCAGTGGAGAATTATCTTTGTCTATTTTAAAAATACATACCCTGATCGGCAGTTCATCTATGAATTTATAAAAGTCTATTAAAAATTCTTTTCTTTTCTCAATGGGAAAACCAGAAAGCCACCTCTTTCCTTGGATAATCATTTTCATGTCTAATTTTCTAGTCGATGAGCCAAAATGCTTTGACTGTATCTCTTTAAATTTTCTTTTTACAGATTCATAATCTTTATCATGCACACAATATCCGCCAACAACTAAATCTCTCTCCTCTTTCGTTACCCCGCTTTCATCAATATACCAGAGTATCATAAAAATAATTAAGTTCGACTATTTAATTATTTTTCCTTCTATCTTTTATGACTAATCTTCATCACCGCAATATTAAAAAAGCACGAAATTCTTTATAGGGTATGAAAAAAGAGAAAATATTTTTTGTGGTTATTGTTAGTTTGATATTTTTTGTTTCTGTTGTCAGCGCGGTTGAGATAAGCATGAAAAGTTCTTACAAACAATCAGAAACAATGATTGTTAAAATAAACGGGAATTTTGTCAGCTCGCTCACGAAAAATAATATTTTCTTTTACCGAAATAATAATGTTGCGATTCCGATAGATAAAGAGATTACAAATATTGACGGAGATTATTATATGTATGCAGTTTTGCCGTCGGACGTTAGAGATTATGTTTTATCAATTGAAAAAGCGGAGTACTTAACTTCGAGCGGGCAGAGCTCAAATGAAAAAATAACTAGAAATTTTACGGTAGGAAACGGGAGCGCAGATTTTACAATTAATCCTGGATTCATGGTGACGAGCAAAGATTTTGATATACGATTAAAAAATAATCTTGAGTCGTCGATAAATATTAATTTAGGCTTTAATGGAAACAGCCAGAGTTATTCTTTGAAAATCGGAGAGACGAAAACTGTTACGATAAGCATTGCAAACATTAACGAGGCGAAAACAATTATGCTGACGGCGAGTTCGGGAGGAACGAGTTATAGCATTCCGGTTCAGGTGAGTCCGAATACAACAATTATCTCTGCAGGAAAGTCAGTTCTGAAGTTTTCTCAAAGTGATTTGGAAAAAGAAATAAAAGTAAATCAAACACAAAGAATAATAATTTATCTAAATAATATTGGTGAGGAAAATATTACAAATATAAGACTTTCTTTTCCGAGAGATTTTGAAGAAATAATGAATGTGACTCCGAAGTACATAAAAGAAATGGTTGGAAACTCGCAGGAAAGAATAACATTTAATTTCTTTTCAAATAAAACAAAAAATTATGACGGATATCTTAACGTAACATCCGACGATGAAAATACTTCTTTATTAATGAATATAAGATTTGTCAGTGAATTGACGGCAATTGAAAATGGTACAGATACAAGCAAAAATTGCTATGAACTCGGGGGAACGACTTGTTACAGCAGTGAAACTTGTGATGGCGAAAGAAAAATTTTAGATGATGGAACTGCCTGCTGTCTAGGAAATTGCAAAAGTGCGAGCGAGTGTCCCTTGGGGCAGACAAAATGTTCTGACGGAACATGCAAAGCTGATTGCGGAACTTCGTCGGGATTTCCGTGGAAAACAATTATTGGTTGGATTTTAGTTATCGGCGTTATTGGCTTTCTTGCGTGGTTCTTTTATTTTAAGAACAGAAAGCCGAAAGTAAATGCCCTGAAAGAAGAAGTAAGAAAGATTGAGAAGAAATAAATTTTGGTTTGCGGAAGAATAGAAATTATTTTTTGAGGAAATTTATTTTTAAAAATTGATAACTGCAAACCAGAATTTAGATTTTCGTTATTAACTCTCAGTATTTATGGCGGAGCACCATGGCGCAAGCCCGGTGCGGAGCAGTATAATTACACTCGCTTCGCTCGCAATTTATTTATTTGCTCAATCGCCTCGGTGCTCGGCGATTTCGCTGAAGAAATACGGAGAAATAATAAGACGAATAAGTTGGGTTCAGATTAGGGAAAATATTTCTTAATTGGGAAATTTTTATCGAGATTATTTAAAAATATATTTATGCCGTCACCGGTTTTTCAACTTTGATTTTTTCTATTTTAATTTTCTTCGGCTTCGGAATTTTTGCAACTTTATTTTTCGCTCGAAATTCGGCTCTTGCTTTTTTTGCTTCTTCTTTTTGTTTTTCTTCGAGCCATTGGTCGCGTGATTTTACTTTTATTAAAGTATAATTGACAGGATTTTTTATTTTTGCGCACAAATAATCTGGAGAACAGGATTCTGATGCTTTGTAATGCTCTTTATCGCAGTTCGGCGGGAGCATAACTTTATTGTTGAATGCCCAGTCTATTTGAGATTGAATGTAACCTTTTTTCAGAGGATTTTCATTTTTTTTATTCCAGTCTTCGATATTTTTCTCAATTTCGGCGCGCTCCTGCCCGAGAGAACGGAAAAAATTAATTAAAACAAAAAGCGCACGCTTTTTTCCATCTTTCAAACCCTTAAGCATATTTTTAATGCAGGGCGGATAAACATTTTCTGTTAAATTTTTTACGGTAACTTTTGGAAATTCTGGATGAGCTTGAGAAGAATTTTTTTGATATTCTGGAATAAACGACGACTCGGCTTGCTGAACGAAATCGAGAGATTGTAAAAGTAATTCCGATGCTTCGCCCGAAATTGCCTCTTTTGGAATAAAATCTTTTGGTTTTATTTTAAATGGGTCGGCATCCATGGGCTGAAAATTTTCAAGTTCACTTTTTGTTAATACAACGCTCGCAAGCGCGGTTTTTTCATGCAAAGAGTATGGCATTC